>Ga0316189_10000905_pt1 | contig 29613 bp, 29 predicted proteins | sample LowCovwburrow_MG_FD_204930 | JGI IMG/M metagenome (GOLD analysis project Ga0316189, IMG submission 204930) | Coastal sediment microbial communities from Maine, United States - Lowes Cove worm burrow | ecosystem: Environmental > Aquatic > Marine > Coastal > Sediment | place: USA: Maine...
GTAAGGTTGCAATGGCTTGCTGGTATGACCCTGGATTGGCATTGTAACTGTCATCTATCAAGGTTGAGTTTTGAACACCCTGACGCAGTTGAAGACGATGCGGCACACTTTCCATGCTGGCCAAACCTGCAATCATATCTTGCGCTTCGATTGATAAAGCTGTGCTCGCCGCAATGGCTGCTAGGGCATTGGCAACATTATGACGGCCAGGCAATGGTAAATTAATATAGTCAAAGACACCATCAAGCTCTACCATAAAGTGGCTACTGGTGACGTGAGACTGACAATCTACAGCTTCTATATCAGCGGGAGAGTCCAATCCGAATGTCAGGCTTTTTTGACTATTTAATGTGATCTGCCACTGTGACGCATAAGGCATATCAGCATTAAAAATACCCACGCCTTGTTTAGGCAAATTGGAAAAAATTTCTGCCTTGGCTCTGGCCACACCATCAAGGCTGCCAAACCCTTCTATATGGGCTTCACTGACATTATTAATCAAGGCTACGGTGGGGTTGGCTAACTTCACTAATGCTGCAATTTCGCCAGGATGGTTCGCCCCCATTTCAATAACAGCAAAGTCAGTGTCTGCTTGAATGCGGAATAAGGTTAACGGCACGCCTAAGTTATTATTCAGATTGCCCGCTGTTGCAATCACCTGATGATGTTGTGACAAAATAGCTGCTAACATTTCTTTCACGGTTGTTTTGCCATTACTACCGGTAACCGCCACCACTTTGCAATCGCTTTGTGTTCGCCAATAGTGTGCTAACTGTCCAAATGCCGCCACCACATTCTCGACCACCAATTGAGGCAAACTATCGTCTTGTAATGTTGAAACTAAGGCGACACTCGCCCCCGCTTCTCGAGCCGCTGCAATATACTGATGTCCATCGACATGTTCGCCCGCCAGCGCCACAAACAGATCGCCAGGTTTGACTTGTCGACTATCTATTGCAGCCCCTGTAATAGCAGCATCGCTGCCCAATCCATTCAAGCCTAATAATTCAGCGGCTGTGTTTAATGTCAATTGCATACTCATTTGTTCACACCCATTGATATCGACTGTTCATCATTCGCTGCGGCCAATGCTTCAATGGCTACCTTCATATCACTAAATGGATGTTTAACACCGGCAATCTCTTGATATTGTTCATGGCCTTTGCCTGCAATCAATACAATGTCTTGTTGCTTAGCATGGCTTATCGCATAGCCTATCGCCTGTTTTCGGTCATGTTCGATATGGGTTTTATCTTGGTCGTCTATGCCGGCTAAAATCGCGGTCACAATCGTTTGATTGTCTTCACTTCTTGGGTTATCTGCTGTCAGTATCAATTGATCGGCATAATCATTGGCACTTGCACCCATTAATGGGCGTTTGCCTGTATCGCGGTCACCACCACAACCAAAGACACACCACAACTGGCTCTGTGGCGACATGTGGTTTCGTAATGACTGCAAGGCTTTCTCTAGTGCATCAGGCGTATGGGCAAAATCTATCACTACCGTGATTTGCTTATCATTACCCACTCTTTGCATTCGACCCTTGATAGCATGACACTGGCTGATTAAATTGTTCACAACATCGAAAGGTAAATTGATCGCTAATAAGCACCCCGCCGTGGCGAGTAAATTATCAATATTAAACTGACCTAATACGCTGCATTTCACTGCTGCTGATGTCGTTTCATGGACAATAGTGAAATTAAGGCCTTTTAACGTTGCTTCAATACCTTTGGCTTCTATTGTCGACTTGATAGATTCTTTGCTATAGCTCATCAACGTTATATCATCTCGACCCGCTAATTCAGTCATTAAGCGTTGACCAAAATCATCTGCCGCATTGATCACAGCTGTTTTGACACTCACAAAGTCAAACAAACGTTTTTTAGCTGCTGCGTAGCTGGCCATGTCATGATGGTAGTCGAGATGATCACGGCTTAAATTGGTTAATACCGCCACGTCAACCGCAACACTGTTTAATCGGCCTTGTTCTAAAGCATGTGATGATGCTTCTAACACCACGTAGTCTATTGATTGGTGGCAAAATGCTGCTAAAGCCGCTTGTAGGCTCACTGGATCGGGCGTTGTCATACCTGAATCTGTCAAATCTTGTAGGCGGCCTATGCCCAATGTACCGATGACACCACACGCTTGGCCAGATGTTTCAAGACATTGTGCAATAAAATGACTGACCGAAGTTTTGCCATTGGTGCCTGTGATCGCAATGACCGTCAAAGCCAATGATGGGTGACCAAAGAACCGCGCGGCTATTTCACTCGCTTTATCGGCCAAATGGGTCACTGCAATCCCTTGCACCTTAGCCGCTGAGAGTGCCTGTATTTCTTGTTCATTCAGCGGTAACGCTTGCTCAATGAGTATCGCCTTAGCCCCACTATCAATCGCTTGTTCAAGATGTTGCGTTCTTTGCTCTGAAGCTGTCGCGGTCGCAATAAATAAAGCGCCTTGTTCTACTTGGCGACTGTCCATCGTAATACTGGTAACATCAACATGCTTAATCAGATCAGGTGTTTTCACCATACCGACTAATAGTGTTAAAACATCTTTAGTAATAATAGAGGTAGCCATTATTTTGTCGCCACCTGAAGCTCACGAGCAGGCAAATTATCGGGTGCGATATTGAGTAAGCGCATTGCGCCCGTCATCACTTTTGAAAAAATAGGACCTGCCACTAAACCACCGTAATAATCTTCACCTTTTGGATCATCAATCATCACAACCATCGCTAAACGCGGCTTGCTCGCGGGAATGATGCCAGCAAATAGCGACAAATAACGTTTATCTGCATAGCCGCCTTTATCTGCTTTTTTCACCGTACCTGTTTTACCTGCGACACGATAATTATCTACTGCGGCTAATTTCGCTGTGCCACCCTCTAACACGACGCCTTCCATCATTGTGACAACCTGTTTCATCACATCTGTTGAATACACTCTGCGTCCCGCGGGTTTTTCTGTTCGTTTAATAAAACTAATGGGCCGGAGAATGCCGCCATTGGCTAACACCATATAGCCTCTGGTCAGTTGCAAGGCGGTTGATGCCAAACCATAGCCATACGACAAGGTTGCCCGATCTAGCTCACGCCATTTTTGTGGATCGGGCAAACTACCCATTGCTTCACCAGGAAAATAACCGCCGGTTGCTTCTGCCATACCAAATGCAGCAAAGTCATGCCATAGCTGTGTAGGCTTCATCGCCAAGGCTATTTTACTGGCGCCTACATTGCTCGACTTTTGGATTAAAGTTGCCATATCAATTTGGCCATAATCACGAAAGTCTTTGATGGTATGCCCACTGACCCTTAACGTCCCAGGATGGGTATTGATCACTGAGCTAGGTTTGAACTTACCTGATTGCAAGCCACTCGCCATCGTAAAAGGCTTCACCGTCGAGCCTGGCTCAAACAAGTCGGTCACCGCACGATTGCGATAATCACTACTTTTCAAGCCTCGACGATTATTGGGGTTAAATGAAGGCTGATTAACCATCGCCAATACTTCGCCCGTTTGAGTATCTAAAATAACCGCCGACCCCGATCTGGCCTGATAATACGTCACCGCTTCTTTTAAAGACTGATAGGTTAAATACTGGAGTCGCAAGTCAATACTGAGCTGAATATTTTGACCATCTTTAGTGGGCTTTAATTGCTCGCCACCTTCGACATAATTACCACGACTATCCCTCACCATCCGTTTTAAACCGGGCAGACCTTTCAACACATCATCATGCATTAACTCGAGTCCTTCCTGCCCCGCATCATCAATACTGGTGAAACCAACCAAATGTGAGGTCACTTCTCCCATCGGGTAATAACGCTTATATTCGCGCTGCAATGCCACGCCTTTCATCTTCAAACTGGCGACTTTGTTAGCCAACTCAGGAGTAACACGGCGTTTTAAATAAACAAATTCACGATGACTATTTTGTTTTATTTTTTTGTTAACCGTTTTGGTTTTCAATCCTAAAGTCTTCGCCAAATTAGCAACCTGCTTCTTATCGGCTTTAAACACTTGCGGATTTAACCAGACTGAATGTACCGGGGTGCTGATCGCCAAGGGTTCGCCGTGACGGTCTAGAATCATGCCACGATGCGCCGCAACAGGGACTTTCCGTAGATGGCGTGCATCACCTTGATTTCTTAGAAAATCTGAATTTAATATCTGTATATCAGCCAAACGCCAACTTAAACCAACGACTAATGTAATAAAGAGTAGGCGCAACAAATTTAAGCGCCAAACAGCAACTTGATAATTGGTTTTAGTTTTGCGACTCATGGACTGATCACCACAGTGTGCCCTGCCATCGGCACAACCATTTTCAATTTTGTCTTAGCTTGTCGCTCAATACGACCCGGGCTAGCCCATGTACTTTGTTCTAGCAGTAACCGTCCCCACTCTTCATTTAAATGATCTCGTTGTTGCTCGAGTTTTTGTAAAGCGACAAACTCCACCCGACTTTGGTGTTTGGTATACACCACTGAAATAGCAGATGCCAATACGGCTAACACCATAATAATCAGGGCTAAATGCTCGCTGAGTAAGCTGATAAGCCGCCCCAAAGTCATGCGAGTTTCTCCACTGTGCGTAATACCGCACTCCGTGCTCTTGGGTTACGCGCCAACTCTTGCTCACCCGCTTTAACCGCTTTACCAATCAATTTCACTTTTGGGTTTAATTGATCAGCTCGGATCGGGAAGTTCGCCGGTAGATCATCGCCTTTTGCCTGATCACGGAAAAAACGTTTTACGATACGATCTTCCAAAGAGTGAAAACTGATCACCGACAATCGACCGCCTACGGCAAGTACATCTATCGCTTGCTGCAATACCACCGCCAAATCATCTAACTCATTATTAATATGGATACGAATGGCTTGAAAGGTTCGCGTTGCCGGATGTTTGTTTTTTTCACGAAACGGGCTGGCCTTGTCGACTAAGGCTGCTAATTGTTTAGTCGTGGTCAACGGCGCTTGGTCGCGTGTTTCCACAATCGCGCGTGCGATGCGTTTACCAAACCGCTCTTCACCCAATGTTTTGATCACGGTCGCAATCTCATCCATGTCTGCCTTGGCAAGCCACTCTGCTGCACTGATGCCTTCATCTGGATTCATTCTCATATCCAATGGGCCATCTTTTTGAAAGCTAAAGCCGCGCTCGGCAATATCGAGTTGTGGTGATGAAACCCCAATGTCCAGTAATATTCCATCTACTTTCCCCCGCCACAGTCTTGCATCTACTGTCTCTGCCAATGTTGCAAAAGAACATTGCTCGATCGTAAACCGTTCATCTTGTGCCGCTAAACATTGTCCTTGTGTTATCGCTTCTGGATCTTTATCGAGACCCAATACTTGTCCTCGAGGTGATAATTTCGCCAACATAGCGCGGGTATGGCCACCTCTACCAAATGTACCGTCGATATACAGCCCATCAGGCTTAATATCCAAAGCGGTCACTGTCTCGTCTAACAAGACCGACACATGTTCTGAAATCGCTTCAGTCATCGTAAGTGCTAGATAGAAAGACTTTCTAACTCTGTCGGCAAAATACCGTCAAAGTCTTCTTCTAAACACTCATCCATCAAGCTATTCCACGTTTCCTCATCCCATAATTCAAATTTATTGCCTTGGCCTATCATCACGGTGCCTTTTTCTAGGCCTGCGAACTCACGTAATTTTGCCGGTAGTAATATCCGACCATTCTTATCCATCTCACATTCCGTCGCATAACCCAGCAACATCCTTTTCAAACGCCGGACTTGCGTATTTAAACTTGGTAAACTAGATAACTTCTGTTCCACTTGCTCCCATTCAGACAGGGGATACATTTGCAAACAATGATCGGCATGATCAATCGTGACCACTAGGCGGCCTGCACAACAGGCATCCAGATGCTTACGGAATTTGGCTGGTATCGCCATCCGTCCTTTTGCATCTAAATTAAATGTTGCTACGCCTCGAAACACCAGTTGCTCTCCTAAAATATGTGATCCACTTTGATCCACTTTTACCCACTTTTTGACACTATAGGAGTGAGGAAAGGGCATGTCAAGCATGGCAATAGACAAAATCCTCTTTTCAGGACAATGACTTAGCTCAATTTTATTAATGTGGGAGAATGTAGATTCGAGCAAAAAGGAAGGACTACTTTTCTATCAAAAAACTGCAACTGGAAGTTAAAGTAGATTCTAGCTATTAATTGCCAAATTTGACGAATATGCAACAGCCTATAAATAAGGCTAGTTGTTAGCAAAAAAACCACCATTAGCGGAACTGGGCCAAATTAAGGTGGATTTAAAAAATTGAGATGGCCGATAAGCCGGGTTCTGTCGAGAACAATCATTCATCTGGGACAAACGTCACCGTTTGCCTCAAGCAACCTACCCAAGAACGATACGGGCCATATCTGTGTGCAAACACACTGCTCTTCTATTTGGTCTTGCTCCAGGTGGGGTTTACCGTGCCACAACTGTCACCAGTTGCGCGGTGCGCTCTTACCGCACCCTTTCACCCTTACCGAATAATCCGAAAATTATCTGGCGGTTTACTTTCTGTTGCACTAGCCGTAGGCTCACGCCTCCCAGAAGTTATCTGGCACCCTGCCCATTGGAGCCCGGACTTTCCTCACAAACGGTTACCCGAAAGCGCGATTGTCTGGCCATCTCAGGTGAAGATCATACCTGACACTGTCTATTTGTGCTGGAGTTTCAATGCTTGCTCGTAAGCCTTATTCTTGCTGACTGATAATAATGAAGCCGTTATCGCCGCTGCACGTTTGACAGGAAGATCTTCTAATAATAATGTTAATACGCGGTCAACCTCTACATCACTGGCGTCTTGTTGTAGACGGTTACCTTCTACAAGTACGACGCATTCACCTCGTTGTTGATTACTATCACTGTCCACCCAAGCTTGTAAATCGGCCAAAGGCTTGGTCATGATGGTCTCATGTAATTTGGTGAGCTCTCTTGCAAGACAAGCGGCTCTATCAGCACCAAATACGTTTTTCATCTCCTCTAATGTCGCTTGTAAACGACGTGGGCTCTCATAAAAAATCATGGTTCGAGTTTCATTAGCCAATTTCTCTAAAGCTTGCTTCCTTGCGCCTTGTTTTGGTGGTAAAAACCCCTCAAAGGAAAAGCGATCTGAGGCTAAACCTGAGGCAGATAGTGCTGCCACTAAGGCGCAGCAACCGGGTATCGGTACCACCTTAATACCATGTTCACGCACTAAAGAAACTAATCTATAGCCCGGATCGCTAATCAGCGGCGTGCCGGCATCACTGATTAAAGCGACTGATTCGCCATTTTGTAAGCGAGACAATAACACTTCACTGCGTTGTTGCTCATTATGTTCATGTAAGGACACGCTCGATGTTGTGATCATGTGATGTTGTAGAAGGTGGCTGCTGTGCCGAGTGTCTTCGGCTGCAATCACATCAACGCCCTTTAACACTTCGATAGCGCGTGCTGACAGATCGGATAGGTTACCGATCGGGGTGGCGACGATATATAGACTTGCGGTTTCCACTTTTGTCACAGAGGCTCACCCTTTAATTAATCATTCAGTTCTGGTCGTAATATACCCGAACAGGTAAGATGTTTCGCAACCTTATTTTTAATGTAGATTTCAATTATGGCTTCACGACGACATTTATTATTACTTGTAGTGCTGTCTCTAACACTGACTGCTTGTCAGTCGCTTAGCCCATTCATAGCCCCTGACGCTCAAGCTGAATCACAAGCGCAAATTTCAATGCAGTCGGGTGATTTTGCGAGCGCCGCCCAACAATACCAAGCTTTGGCCGAATCCAGCAGCGGCTCACATCGTGCTCGACTTTATCTACAAGCCGCTGAAGCTAATTGGCAATTAGGCCAAATCGAACAAACACAAGTGAGTCTGGCCAAGATTGATCTAGACCGACTCACACCCGCCTTGCGATTTGATAAAGCTATCTTAGAAGCCAATATTGCATTACAGCAACTCAATGCTGAGGGTGCTTTAGCATCACTGGAACCCTATAAAGCCGAAAATTTAACGGCCAAGCAACAAAGAACACTGCTTCGGCTCCGGATTCAGGCTTATCAAGAAACAGAAAACTGGGTCGACAAAGCCAATAGTCATATCCGCTTAGATGCGCTGTTACCGGATACCGAACGTGAACAAAACCAGCAACAACTTTGGCAAGCCTTGATGTCGTTAACACCCGAAGCATTAGAGATGTTTAACTCTGGCTTCCCGCCTGCTGCTGATAGTGGTTGGTTTATGCTGGCTTATACCATTCAGACTTATCAAAATAAGCCTGATGTTTTGGTTGTTGCACTTGAAGATTGGCAGCGTAATTACCCAAATCATCCCGCCCAACCTGCCCTTTATAAAAAAGAAGTCGCAAGCGGCGGTACTGTATTACCAACCAAGCTCAATAATATTGCTGTGTTATTACCTAAAACCGGGCCTTATGCTCAAGTCTCCGAAGCCATTAAACAAGGTATTTCTGCTGCTCACTACGCTGAAAATGCCGAAACCCAAATTCATTTTATTGATATCCATACAGATAAGCTCACTGGCACCAGTAATGTGCAATCGGCCTACCAACAAGCGCTTGAATTGAATGCGAATTTAGTGATCGGTCCGCTAGATAAAACGGCGATACAAACCTTAGCGCAATTGGCAAGCCTGCCGATCCCTGTTCTTGCCTTAAACCATTTAACGGGCTTCCAGCAGGTTAATAATTTGTACCAGTTTGGTTTAGCACCTGAAGACGATGCGGTTTCTGCTGCTAAGAATGCAATGGCAAAAGGTTATCACCGCGCCATTATCTTTGCACCCGAGGCTGAATGGGGCCAACGTGTTGCCAATGCTTTTGAAGCACAATGGCTCAGTCAGGGCGGCGTATTATTAGGGCAAGCGACTTATAATGAGTCTGAAAACGATTACTCTTCAACTATTACCCCAATTTTTGGCGTGTCATCGAGTGAACAACGTTACCAAGCTTTAAAACGGACACTCGGGGCAACAATTGAGTTTGAACCGCGACGCAGACATGACATTGATGTAATCTTTCTCGCTGCACGTCCGCTCAAAGCGAGACAGCTTGTACCGCAATTTAAATTTCACCGCTCTGGTCAACTACCCATTATTGCCACTTCACATGCTTATTCAGGTATTGAAAACAGCCAACAGGATATCGATTTAAATAGTTTATTTATCAACGATATTCCCTGGGTCTTTCCTGAGATAGCCGATAAGGATCCTGCATACCAAGTATTGAAGCAACAACAGCCTGCGGGATTTAATCAGTTAACTCGCCTTTATGCTTTAGGCGCTGATGCTTACCGATTGGCTAATGAACTCAATCGTTTAAGCCATAGTCCTTCTCTACAATTCCAGGGCGCTACAGGGCTATTATCCATTGATGATAGTGGCTATATTAATCGCCAATTACAGTGGGCTACTTTCTCAAAAGGTAAAATCAAGGCCTTAACCAACCCTGATTTAAGCACTTTTTCCAATTTAAACTCTTCGCCTAATTTGAATTCTTCTCTGCCACAGTGACGACCAGCAAACAGATAGGTGACGAGGCCGAACAATTCGCACTTGATTATTTACAACGTGCCGGGCTCATATTGATAGAAAAAAATTTTCATCGCCCTGGTGGTGAAATTGATTTAATCATGACGGATAAAAAAGCGCTTGTCTTTGTCGAAGTAAGGTATCGGAAATCTGCTAGGTTTGGTAGCGCATTAGAGAGTGTGAATTGGCAAAAACAACAACGTTTAATTCTCACTGCATCGGCTTATATTCAACAAAAGGCGACTACTTACCCTGCTTATCGTTTCGATGTTGTTGCCATCATGCCTGAAAATAATAGCTTTCAGATCAATTGGCTAAAAGATGCATTTCAACTAAATTAACTGTAGCCAAATTATAGCTAGAAAGCCATAATGACCGCACAAACTGACCTAGGATTACGCATGTCAAAATTTAAACTTGTTTTTATATTTCTGCTCCCTATTATTTTACTGCAAGCTTGTGCAACCGCAGTTGTAACGGGTGCAGCGACGGGCGCCTCTTTAGCCCATGACCGACGGACAGCGGGTTCTGTGATAGATGATCAAGGGATTGAATTCAAGGCTTCCTACGCGATCTTTAATAACAAAGAAATTTATCAACAAAGTCATATTAATGTCACAAGCTATAACGGTACTGTCTTAATCACCGGTGAAACACTAACTGAACAGCTCAAGCAAAAAGTCTATGATCTAGTTCGCGTTATTCCCAAAGTCCGCACCATTCATAATGAATTGATTATTGCTGCGCCTAGTGCCCTACCGTCTCGTAGTAGCGATGCCTGGATCACCTCTAAGGTCAAAGCTAAAATTACTGCTGATAAGCATTTAGACCCCTTCTATATTAAAGTCGTCACCGAACATGGCACCGTTTATCTTATGGGCATCGTGGGCCGTTCTGAAGCTGATCTCGCTGTCCGCATCGTGTCTAATTCCGCTGGTGTACAACGTGTGGTCAAAATATTTGAATATTTAAATTAACTCGGTAGAACCCTATTATCCAATATAATGGCCATAACCCTCGGTTTAGAAAGGCTTGACCACGGCTAATATCACCACCGCCACCAAAATGAGAACGGGTAACTCATTAAACCAACGATAGTAAACGTGAGTGTGTTGGTTTTTATCATTCGCAAAATCCTTCAACATCCGCCCACAGATACCATGGTATGCAAACAGTAGTAGGACCAATGTCAGTTTGGCATGTAACCAATGCATCGATAACAAGGCTTCAAGTGGATAAAAACTCATTAACCAAATCCCAAATATTAAGGCTAAGATGGCACTTGGCGTCATGATCCCCTTGTACAATTTTCGTTCCATCACTTTAAACCGCGCATTACCTTGTTCATCGTCACACATCGCATGATAGACAAATAAACGCGGCAAATAGAACAACGCTGCAAACCAAGTTACGACACAGATAATATGAAAGGCCTTAACCCACAACATTCCCTACTCCTTAAAATCAATGATAATTTCTGACTAATTTATCACGGAGCTGCCCATGGCAGACAATAATCCTCCAGAACAACGGTAGTTTAGTCGCATCCCGTTTGATGCCGTAAGCACATATTCATGACTTAGATCATGCGTTACATATTAACTACGCTGTGATTGATGTATCACTCAAAGACATCTTGATTAACAAGCCTCATGACTGGCAAGGCCAATTAGACGAGCAATATTATTACTGGAACAAGCCCAGATTGTTATCAAGATGACGGCTTCAGTGGCACATATTGATCCGACGCGGATCGGCTTTATCTGCGAGCATATTGATTTAGACAGCATCACCCACTTGAAACGCTTAGTTGAACTCAACTTAGGTGATGAAGAATTGTTACACCGCGAATTATCCAGCCTAATTCACTAAAAATTTAGTATTCAATCTTGCATGGCATATATCTTTGCACTATCACTGTGCAAGCGCTTTTATTTTGCAACAACTTAGTGCTTATTTTACATTGGTTACATATAAAATAACAAGCAAAATCAATTACATATGTGTTGGCATAATTTATGCTGTAACGTGTTTGACCAATGACGGTTTAACGCCTCAGATATAAAGCTTTGCTGTTATGCCTTGAAACATAAATTATTTCGTAAAAATATTGGCATATTAAAAAGCGAATACATGTCCAGTAGTGTCATAAAATCATCATCTTAATGCCATCTTACTGTCACGATATTCCCTTATGATGCCTGTAGTTTAACACTGACTAACAGAATGAATTTAAGGACGAATGCCAACAACCAGATATTTTCGTCAAAATAGCAGGCTCTAAATAAGGAGAATAAATGATGTCAACACGCTATATATGCCGAACAAAAATTTTGGCCTCCCCTACACAAGTGTGGAAGGCCATTACCCAAGAAAATTTCGCAAAACACTTTTTTCCTGAAATTAAAAGAGATTTCAGCAATATAAACTCAACAATGCCACTTTATTGCCATCAAAATGCTGACAAACTGCTTCCGGCCTATATCACACCGGGGAAAACAATTAGCTGGGATACAAATGCCAATACTTCAATACGCCTAATTAGAAACGATCTTAATGCCAATATTCGTTCTATTGACATTGATATAGAGGCGTCAGACGGCGGCACTTTAGTATCGCTTAAAGTCAATTACAAACCTAAACTGAACAACATGTTTTTCCATACGCACGCTTGTGTTCGAAACTTATTTGAAGCCAAGTTGTACATACTAAAAAATGATTTAGAAACTAAACCAACGGCTGTAGAGTGCTCACCCATCTATAACTAAGCGAAACTCAGCACATCGAAAATAAATAAAGGGCTAACTCAGCCCTCCCCTTTGACTTCGATTTTTTAACTATTGATCAACGCATCTATCGCTTCTGATAAGTGCTGTACAGCAGTAATCTTAATACCTTTAATTACTTTGCGAGGTGCATTAGCCGTCGGCACAATGGCATGCTTAAAACCATGTTTAGCCGCGTCACTGATGCGTTCTTCTCCCGCTTGAACTGGCCTGATTTCACCCGTTAACCCGACTTCACCGAAAATAACTAAATCGCGGGCAATCGCTTTATTTCTGAGACTTGATAATACAGCTGCTAGAACAGCTAAGTCGGCACCCGTTTCGCTGAGTTTCACACCACCTACCACGTTGATAAAGACATCTTGATCACTACAGGTAATGCCTCCATGGCGATGTAGAATAGCTAACAACATCGCTAGACGGTTTTGATCTAAACCGACCGATACCCGACGTGGATTACCTAAAGGACTATCATCTACTAAGGCTTGCACTTCAACCAACATCGGTCGGCTACCCTCGCGAATCACAGTGACGACACTCCCTGCCAAGGCCTCATCACCGCGTGACAGGAAGATAGCTGATGGGTTACTGACTTCTTTTAAGCCTAATTCCGTCATGCCAAACACGCCGAGTTCATTGATGGCACCAAAACGATTTTTAACTGCCCGTAAAATCCGATAGCGTGTCGAGGAATCGCCTTCGAAATATAAAACGGTATCTACCATATGTTCAAGCACTCGCGGGCCTGCTAAGGCCCCTTGCTTTGTCACATGGCCGACTAGAATCATCGTTGTGCCACTTGATTTTGCAAAACGCACTAACTGCGCTGCACTCTCACGCACTTGCGCTACCGTACCGGGTGCCGATTGTAATAACTCTGTGAAAACTGTTTGGATCGAGTCAATCACCATCACTTGTGGTTTTAATGTCTTGGCTGTGGTTACCATTTGTTCTGCATGGGTTTCAGCCAACAAGTCTAAAGGTACATTTTCCAGCTGCAGTCGTTCAGCACGCAATCTAATTTGTTGCAGTGACTCCTCACCGCTGACATATAAAGGACTCACTCCACTAGTTCTAGCCATCATTGCCATGGCTTGTAATAGTAATGTTGATTTACCAATACCAGGGTCACCCCCAATAAGCACCACCGAACCGGTCACTAAACCACCCCCTAATACACGATCTAATTCGGGCAAACCGGTTGTCCAACGAACGGCTTGTTCTGAGGTCACTTCGCTTAAAGTCTGTACTTGACCTTTTTGCTCTCCCGCATAGCTAGCATGGCGGCTAATTGTGGCTTGGCTAGTCGGCGTCGACGCAGCTTGAATTTCTTCCGCTAAGCTATTCCATGCACCACAATCACCACAACGCCCTGCCCATTGCGGCGTTTGGGCACCACATTCTTTACAACTATAAACCCGTTTTGCTTTAGCCATGATACTGCCTTGTTACACGTTGATTTAATTGGCATAACAACTCATATGAAATGGTATTAGCCTGTTTAGCCACGCTATCGACAGACTGTGTTTCATTGCCCCATAGCGTCACTTCATCGCCTATCTTGGCATCACTCATTGTCGATAAATCAATACAAATCATATCCATTGATACCCGGCCGAGTACATTGACTAATTGATTGTGAATACTCACTGTGCTGTTATTCGATAATTGGCGGCTGTAACCATCGCCATAGCCGATATTCACGGTACCGACCTTCATCGCTGTGATTGCTTTCCAATCGCCGCCATAGCCAACTTGATCGCCCGGCTTTAACTGTTCTATCGAGATAAGTTGTGCCACTAACTTCATGACGGGTTTTAAATCTAACTCGTCAGCTGTCTTGTTCTCAAATGGCGAAGATCCATACAACATAATACCCGGTCTAAGCCATTGTTGATGACTGTCTGGCAATGAAATAATCGCTGCTGAATTGGCCATACTAACTGGCATATCGTGCTGCTCGTTAGCTTGTTGTAGCTTCTCTAACTGCTGCTGATTACGAGCATCATCTAAGCTATCAGCATTAGCAAAATGGCTCATTAGGCCAACTTCGCCGACTACTTTTTGACTGGCCTTTATCAATGCTAATGCGGCTGATAATGCTGACCCCATAATGCCTAGTCGATGCATGCCTGTTTCAACCATTACCCAGCAAAACTGGAGTGGCTTTTTCAGATCTGTTGTCAATAATAAGGAAAGTTGATGGCTATTATGAAAAACGAGAGAGAGATCATACTCTGCGGCTATTTGAAGTTGTTCAGCACTATTAACACTTTCAAATATAACAATCTTTTTTTGAATACCTGCTTGGCGAAGCCGAAGGCCTTCTGACAGTCTTGCCACCGCAAAAGCATCGCTTTCATCCAATGCTTGCGCCGTTTCAACATCGCCATGACCATAGGCATTGGCTTTAATCACTGACATCACTTTACTGTCAGGAGCCAGCTGTTTAACCCGCGAAAGATTATGTCTTAATGCTGCAAGATCAATATGAGCGACAGGGTAAGTCTGCACCGTTACTGGTCACCATAATCATCATAATTATTAAAGGCAAAATTCTCGAAACGAGTATATTTACCTTGGAATGTTAGTGCTACCGTGCCAATCGGACCATTACGTTGTTTGCTAATAATGATTTCCGCTTTGCCTTTTTCTGGCGAATCTTCGTTATAGACTTCGTCTCGATAGATAAAGACAATTAAATCCGCATCTTGCTCAATCGCACCTGACTCACGTAAATCTGACATAATAGGACGCTTATTAGGCCGTTGCTCAAGACTTCGATTGAGCTGGGATAAGGCCACAACAGGCACTTCTAATTCTTTGGCTAAGGCTTTTAACGACCGGGAAATTTCAGAAATTTCCGTTGCTCTATTTTCGTTGCTGCTTTTGCCACTGCCTTGCATCAATTGAATATAATCAATGACGATCATACTTAAACCATGTTCGCGTTTTAAACGCCGTGCTCGCGCTCTTAATTCTGTCACTGTTAAGGCTGGCGTATCATCAATAAATAGCGGTGCCTCATTGAGTAATGCGATTGCCGATGTCAGTCGTGGCCAATCATCATCATTTAGCCGGCCTGTTCGTAATCGATGCTGATCAATTTGACCCAGTGATGACAACATACGCATCGCCAGTGCATCAGATGGCATTTCCATACTGAATACCGCAACAGGTTGTTTGCTTTTAATCGCTGCATTTTCTGCGAGGTTCATCGCAAAGGTCGTTTTACCCATTGAGGGTCGGCCCGCTACAATGACCAGATCGGCAGGTTGTAATCCGGATGTTTGCTCATCAAAGTCGGTAAAGCCTGTCGACAAACCCGTGATTGGACTATCTTGCTCGAATAAAGTATCGATTCTATCAACGACTTTACTAAGTACTTCTTTAACCTGGACAAAGCCACCAGAACGCTTGGCGCCCTTTTCTGCGATTTCGAACACTTGACCTTCGGCCATGTCGAGCATTTCTTCACTGCTCCGACCTTCAGGATTAAATGCAACATTAGAAATCGTTGTGCCAACAGCAATCAGCTGGCGTAGAATTGAACGCTCTCTCACAATAGCCGCATAAGCGACGATATTGGCAGAGCTGGGCGTATTACGGGCTAGCATGCCCAGATAGGCTAATTCGCCGACTTGATCTAGTTCACCGCGTTTATCGTGATATTCCGCTAAGGTAATCACATCGACGGGTTGAGACTGTTCAAATAGATCAGCAATAGCGCGGAAAATAAGTTGATGATCGCGGCGATAAAAATCATGCTCGACGAGAAGATCGGCTGTTTTTTCCCAGCTCTCATTATCCAGCATAAGGCCGCCGAGTACAGATTGCTCTGCTTCGATCGAATGTGGTGGTACTTTAAGTGCCTCTGTGGCGGTATCTTTATATGAATCAAGATAACTTAGATCTTCCACATCAACCCACCTAAAATAGCGATTACAAGGTTAAACAAGTTACCACAACTGTGTTGTGGCTTTAGCAAAATGTTAGCGCCGCAGTCACACTGCGGCGCTAAATCAACATTTCTTTTTTACGCTTCTTCTTGTGCTTTAGCAATGGCTTCTTGCTCTTCTAAAGCAGCCACTCTTGCTTTGTCTGTTTCAGCAGCTTCAGCTTGCGCTTGAATTTGCGCTTCAGATGTAATATTCACTTTCACAGTGACGACCACTTCTGAATGCAATTGAATGTCAATGTTGTACTCACCTGTGTGACGTAACGGGCCACTTGGTAGTCGTACTTCATTGCGTTCAATATCTGCACCGGCGGCATTCAACGTTTCAGCAATATCACTACCACCGACAGAACCGAACAACTTGCCTTCAATACCCGCGTTTGCCATGATGTTTACATCACCAGCAGCGACCAGTTTTTCTTTGCGTTGCTCTGCTTCGCCTTGTAATTTAGCAGCAGCAGCTTCTAATTCAGCACGACGTGCTTCAAAGACTTCTCTGTTGCGATTATTGGCAGGTAATGCTTTACCTTTAGGTACTAAAAAGTTACGTCCAAAACCGGCTTTTACACTGACTTCGTCGCCTAGATTACCAAGTTTCTGCATTTTTTCTAGCAAAATTACTTGCATCGTTTTACCCTCATTGCAGTATGACACTGCTTTATAAAATTACTCGCCTTGTTCAAATGAACACTGACGAAAATTAAACCATTGATCCAAAACACCTATTAACGCTAATAATACTGCCATCTGAGGCATCATTATCAACAACAATATATACATCACTATCAACCAAGCTTTATGCTTGTGCTGTAATCTCACCACAGCATGTGCAACAGCCACACCTTGAACAGCAAACAAGACTAATAATATCGGTAAGCAATCTTGTAATAATGGCCAATTGCTTGGCAATAAAGCCATCAACATCATTACCATCATTACACTTGCCGGCACTTTCCCTAACTGCAATTGCTGAAACTCTTCAGCAAAGCTGCCGGGCTTATATAAAGTCGCTTGCCATGCCCGACCTAATAATAGGCCTAAAACAATATTGGCAAACAAACCCGCCACTAATAATCCTGTCATCATGCTAGATAATGTGGCGACGAATGATTGTGTTTGAGCCTGATCTAACTGCCAATCGGGCTGCGCTTTTAGCATTTCTACCAATGGCGCCATCATTTGTAACCACCATTCTGCTGGATTAGGTAAGACAATATATGTCCCGACCACCAGCAAAATACCTAGTCCTGCTGTCACTAGCAAACTCACTGCAAGCGACCGGGTATAGCCTAATATTAAGGTAACGCCATACACTGGCAACCAACTTGATATTAAAAACACACCCGTTATAAACGGTTGCTTTAGCAAAAATGTGCTTACTATCGCTAACACAATTGTCGCTATCGCAAGGACAGTCATGCCCTCTTTTGGGCCTGCCCTTAATGTACATAAAGCAATGGTACCACTCGCCAAATAACTGACTGGCGGTAACATCAGCGCCATTAACGACATTGCTACAATGACGACGGCAGATTGCCAACGTCCTTGCATCGCAAAGTTTGCAATACCTTGCAGCATCGCTTCGTTAACTCTTCTTTAACTCGATGTTTTGACTAAATATCCCTGTTACTTATGCATATCGCAGTAAGGGATTAACGCTAAGAAACGTGCACGTTTTACACAAGTTGAAAGCTGACGTTGGTAACGCGCTTTAGTCCCGGTAATACGGCTAGGCACAATTTTGCCCGTTTCAGTGATGTAATTTTTCAATAAATTGACATCTTTATAATCGATTTGTTTAACACCTTCAGCGGTGAAACGACAAAATCTTCTACGTCTAAAAAAGCGTGCCATGGTTATGCTCCTGCGTTATCGCGGTGACGTGATGGCTTATCGTCATCATCTTTACGCATCATAGGTGATTGCTCTGTTACAGCTTCGTCAGCACTCACAACTAGGTGACGAATAACAGCATCGTTAAAACGAAACGCTGTTGTCACTTCTTCTAATTGTGCGACGTCGCATTCAACATTCATTAAGACATAATGTGCTTTATGAATTTTGTTGATTGGATAAGCCAACTGACGACGGCCCCAGTCTTCTAAACGGTGAATTTGACCACCTTCACTGGTGAAGACCTGTTGATATTTTTCAATCATGGCAGGCACTTGTTCGCTCTGATCAGGGTGGACCAGAAACACTATTTCGTAATGTCTCATATGAGCTCCTTACGGTTTAAACAGCCCCAAAGCTTTCGCTAGAGGCAAGGAGGATTACCCCGTTTTATCTTGGGTAACGGACTATAATACGTTATTTATGTCTATGATCACAAGCCTCTTTGACGTGCTGATTCAAAGAGACAGACCCCTGCTGCGACAGAGACATTGAGACTTTCAGCCCCACCTTGCATTGGTATATAGACAACTTGATCACAGTGTTCTCTTGTCAGCCGCCTTATACCGCGACCTTCAGCACCTAAAATAATCGCTAACGGCCCTTTTAATTCGACATCATATAAGGTTGATTCACTATCACCTGATGTACCGACTAACCACACACCTGCTTGCTGTAATTCGCGCAAAATACGAGCGAGATTAGTCACCTGGACGAAAGGTAAGCGTTCAGCTGATCCACTTGAGACTTTCATGGCTGTTGCGGTCAAACCAGAGGCTCGGTCTTTAGGCGCAATAACGGCATGCGCACCCGCAGCTTCCGCTGTTCGAAGACAAGCGCCCAAGTTATGAGGATCTTGGACACCATCTAATATCAGCAATAATGGTGCTGTGCCATTATCAATCAAATCATCGACTAATTTAAGTAAGTCGGTTTCCGTTAACTCTTTTAGCGGACTGCATTTTGCGATCCCCCCTTGATGACGCGCACCCGGCATCATGTCATCAAGTTGTTCTCGTTCGACTTTCTGTGGATGTAATCCATGTTGCTTTGCGGCTTCAATAATCGCTGCCACTCTTTCATCATGACGCTCATCCGCTATCCAAATTTCAGTGACACGCGTCACAGGCAACGCAAGCGCTGCCTGTATCGCATGTAAACCAAAAATTAAATCGTTTTGCGTTGTACTACTTTCATCGGATTTTCGAAACTTACGACGCTTATTCGCCGCGTGTTTATTGCCCTTGGGCAATGGGTTTGACATAAATTTCTACTCGGCGATTTAATTGACGACCTGCTTCTGTATCGTTGGTCGCTCTTGGTTGTGACTCGCCACGGCCTGATGCAACAAGACGATTTGATCCAACACCTTGCGATGCAAAATAATCAACCACAGACTCTGCACGATGGTGTGACAAAGTCATATTGTAGCTTTCTGAACCAACGCTGTCCGTGTGACCCACAACATGAATAGTGGTGTTTGGATAACGCTGTAAAACGCCAGCTACTTTTTGTAACGTTGGCATAAAGGCAGATTTTAAACCTGCACTACCAAAGTCAAAAGAGACTTCACTGGCAATATCAATCTTCAAAGATTCATCTTGAAGACGTCTTATTTCAATATCGTGATTTGCTTGTTCAGCTGCAAGCGCTGCTTCCATTTCTTGCTGCTGATTATCCATATAATGGCCAATACCCGCACCGGCAGCTGCGCCTACGGCAGTACCAATCAACAAGCCTTCTTTATTATTTTCAATGGAATGTCCGAGTATTGCACCGGCTACAGCACCGGCAGCTGCGCCATATTTAGCACGTTTATTTGGATCATCAGTTGCACAGGCTGTTAAACTAGCTGCTACAACGGTTGCGATTAAGATCTTTTTCATAACTGTTCCCTTCGATTAATAATATAGACCATCAGTCTGGCGGCTATTATACTGCCTTCTATTCAATGAACACACACTGAACAGAGAAATAAACTTATGGAACGACACTTTATTCCAGTTAATATCGCAATATTAACGATTTCTGACACCCGTACACTAGAGGATGATACCTCCGGGAAAGTGCTTCGTGAGCGCGTCGAAATTGCAAATCACCATCTCACTGCCCAACATATTGTTCGTGATGATAAATATGATATTAGAGCCACCTTATCTAATTGGATTGCAGATCCCGATATTCAAGCGATTATCACGACGGGGGGAACAGGTTTGACCGGACGTGATGGTACGCCCGAGGCTGCCGAGGTATTATTTGATAAAGAAATAGCCGGCTTTGGAGAGTTATTCCGACAACTTTCTTACGATGTTATTCGCACTTCAACTGTACAATCCCGCGCTATTGCTGGTGTCGCAAATGGTACATTTATTTTTTGCCTGCCAGGCTCTTCCGGTGCTTGCATGACCGGTTGGGATGAAATTTTGAAAGATCAGCTTGATGCGCGTCACAAGCCCTGTAACTTTGTCGATTTAATGCCCCGCCTGATGGAAAAGTGATTCAGCTTAAGCTATATACAACGGTTGGCTGTCACCTTTGTGAATTGGCCTATCAACAATTACAACAACTCAACAGTCAACAATTCAGTATCCAAAGCATTGAGATTGCACTAGATGATGCCTTAGTCGAACGTTATGGCACCACTATTCCTGTGATTGAATTTCCAGACCATGCTCTCTTGACTTGGCCTTTTGAGTTTCACGATATCGAAACGAAGCTTAAGCTAAATAACATTAAAACATAATGTGCAAATTCAGACTTGGCTTCATTAAAGCCGTATACTTAGCCGTTTTTTAAAGAACTTGATTTATGACCGTCCAATATATAGATACTGAAGCTGATTTGATTCGTTTTTGTCAGCGTATTGCTGATACCGACTGGATGACTGTTGATACTGAGTTTCTACGTGAAAAAACCTATTATTCACAGCTCTGTCTTATTCAAGTTGCCACAGAGGATGAAATTGCCTGTATCGATCCCTTAACGATTGATAACCTCGATCCTATTTTAGACTTAATTTATGACCCTGCTATTACGGTCGTTTTTCATGCCGCCCGCCAAGATCTAGAGTTGTTTTACACCCTCCGAGGTGACTTACCAACAGCGCTATTTGATTCGCAATTGGCTGCTACTGTTTTAGGCTATGGCGACCAGATCGGTTATGGTAATCTAGTCAAACAATGCCTTGATATAGAGCTAGATAAGGCTCATTCGCGAACAGATTGGTCAAAACGGCCTCTTGATGCAGGTCAAATTGACTATGCTGCTGATGACGTTCGTTATTTGCGTGATATTTATAAACATTTATTACAAGAACTCAACGAAAAAAACCGGCTGCATTGGCTTAATGAGGACTTTGAAAATCTGGCTAATACCAGTACCTATGCACCTGATCCTATTAATATTTGGAAAAAGATAAAAGGCGCTGGACGTCTGAAAGGCGTGCAATTTGCCATTTTGCAAAAACTGGCCGAATGGCGCGAACAACGTGCTATCAAAACCAACCGGCCACGACGTTGGATTTTAAAAGATGAAGTCATGATTGATTTAGCCAAATTGGCACCTGAATCAACACAAAAGCTCAGTATGATTCGTGGTCTAGAATCAGGCACCATAGAACGTCATGGTAAAGCCTTGTTAGAACAAATTTCATTAGCTAAAGCATTGCCTCATGAAAGTTGGCCCACATTCAAAAAACCACTCCTTTTAACGACTCAGCAAGATGCCACAGTCGATGCTTTGATGGCCTTAATGCGAAAATTTTGTGATGAACAATCTATTGCGCCCGCCGCTGTTGCCTCACGAAAAGAATTAGAGCGCATTGTTGCTGGCGATAGGTCAGTCGATTTGTTACAAGGCTGGCGAAATGAAATTGTCGGTCATCATATACAAGCCTTTCTTGATGGCAAGCTCTCCATCACTGTGGCTAACACCCAACTCAACACGCTTGAACAAGGATAAAAAATGTCAGCATTAATCTGCGGTTCCTTTGCCTACGACACTATCATGGTGTTTCCCGACCAATTTAAGAATCATATCTTGCCAGATAAAGTTCATATGCTTAATGTTGCTTTTTTAGTACCGGAATTACGTCGTGAATTTGGAGGTTGTGCGGGTAATATCGCCTACAACCTAAAACTCCTAGGTGATGAGCCCGTGCCTATGGGGACGGTCGGCACCGATTTTGACAGCTATGCTGATTGGATGGACAAGCATGACATCTCACGCCAGCATGTCCATGTTAAACAAGGTCATTATACCGCTCAGGCTTATATCACCACCGATATGGATGATAACCAAATCACCGCTTTTCATCCGGGTGCGATGAATGTAGCACACGAAACGACTGTTTCTGAAGCTAACAACATCAAGCTCGCTATCGTTGCACCTGATGGCCGAGATGGCATGATCCAACATGCACAGCAACTCGCTGATGCCAATATCCCTTTCATCTTCGATCCCGGCCAAGGTTTACCTATGTTTAATGGCGAAGAATTGTTCCAGTTTGCCAAGCAAGCAAGCTATATTGCATTGAATGATTACGAAGCACAGTTATTTCAAGATAGAACAGGGCTATCAGCAGAACAAATCGCCAAACACGTTGACGCCCTTATCATTACTCGAGGCAGTGAAGGCTCGTATATTTATACTGATGGCCAACGGCTTGATATCCCTTGTGCTAAGGCCCAACAATTAGCAGATCCAACCGGTTGTGGTGACGCTTATCGTGCTGGACTCATTCACGGTATTTTGAATAATAAAGACTGGGAAACAACGGGGCGTATTGCTTCATTATTAGGTGCTATGAAAATTGAGCATCATGGCACTCAAAATCATACTTTCTCTCGGCTCGACTTTAAAGCACGATTTGAAGCTGAATTTAGCTATGCCTTTTAGCAGTTTGCTTTCGTGAATCGTACATAAGCGTGAGCAGGTTCACATTTATGCATAGCTTAACTTTACACGGCCTATAGTAGAAACATATCATCGGGAGCAATAATAACGATAAGGTCTAATCTGAAATTAAGATGTTTACCCCGACAAAAACCGCTGGTTTCACAATTATTGAGCTTATGGTTACGCTTGCGGTTGCAGCTGTTTTATTGTCTATCGCTACTCCAAATTTTAGGGACCTTATCCAAAATAACCGCTTAACCACAGAAATAAACACCTTGTCAGCCTCACTGAACTTAGCAAAGAGCGAGGCTATTAAGCGTGGAATTCCCGTTACACTCTGTAAAAGCAATGATTTTGACAGTTCACCCAGTTGCGTGGCAGCAGCCAACTGGCATGACGGTTGGATTGTCTGGGCCGATGGCGATGGTGACGGCGCTTTAGATGCCAATGAAGTTATTCGTGTTGTTAACGGCTTAACATCGGGAACGACGCTGGAATTTGCTATTGGCAAAGATGATATTGTCTATAGCCCAACGGGGTTTGCTAGTGGCTACAATGGCACCTTCCGACTGTGTGATGACAGGGGTATCGACTCTGCCAAAGGACTGGTCGTCTCGCCTTCAGGTAGAGTGCGTACCGCAAGCACCAGTAACCTACAATCATCAAGAGGTTGCTCAAATTAAGCCTTATGTCTAAATCTCACTTATATCCTTCAAAGCAAACTGGTTTTTCCCTGCTGGAAATTCTTATCTCCATTGTTATCCTAGCTATCGGCTTATTAGGTTTAGCCGCATTACAAACAACCAGCTTGAAAAATAATCACAGTGCGCAATATAGAACAACCGCTACCGTCTCAGCTTACGACATCATTGATAGAATGCGGCTTAACCCAAATGCAGATTACACCTTAACATTAGCAACGACACCTTCAGGTACCAGCCTTAAAGACATCGACCTCGTCGAGTGGATAAACAACCTTGCTAACGAATTACCTCTAGGAGACGGGGCTATTGCCATTAATGGCGAGATTGTTACCGTCACTGTTCAATGGGATGACAGCCGGGGCACTGGGGGCAATGACAAACAAAGCTTTATTGTGAGAACAGAACGATGATGAGCAGAATAACTGATGGTTCGAATAGTAAGCAAAAGGGCTTCACATTAATTGAGCTCATGATTGCCATGGTGCTGGGATTGATTCTTGTAGCCGGTGTTATACAAATCTTTATTAGCAATAAACAGGCTTATCGCGTCACAGATGCCCACTCTAAACTACAAGATAATGCCCGCTTTGCTTTAGAAGTGTTATCTAGAGATGTACGTTCAGCGGGTTTCAGTGGTTGCCGGGCCATTGAGGACATGAATGTTATTTCGATTGCTGATGCACCTCCCCCCGCTGTCGCGCCGGCTACCCTAGCTATCCCTGATGAAAACACCGTCATTTCAGGACTTGAAGCCCAAACAGCCACAACGTGGGCCCCCGTTTCTCCCCCGACGCCATTAGGTACAGTGGTGGGTGGCACTGATGTCATTACAGTCCAACGCGGTCGAAGCTGTGGCGGCAACCTTATCGGCAATCTTGGTAGCTCTAATGCCAATATTCAAATAATTCGCCCTAACATCTGCAATGTTCAACCCGACGATGTACTAATGATTGCTGACTGCACAGATGCCCATATTTTTAGGGCTACAAATGTCTCTGATGGTACCGGCCAACAAACAATAGCGCATGCTGCCGGTAATCAGGCTAATCATTTTTGTAAACACTACCCTTCTTTTCCTCATAACGGTGTCTGTAACGCGGGGGGTGCCAAACTCTATGATTTTGACGCCGAGTTATTAGTCTTTAGTTCTGCCACCTATTTTATACGACTGGGCACCAATGGCGACCCTGCACTTTGGGTCTACGACAATAATGAAGCTACGAGTGCTAACAACCCCATTGAGCTCATTGAAGGCATAGAGGATATGCAGATCGTTTATGGCCTTGACACTAACGATGATGACACCGTTGAAAATTATAGTGATGCCAGTGTTATAGACACTGCTGGAAACTGGAATCAAGTCATTAGCGCCAGAATTAGCCTACTCGCTCAAACTCAGGAACAAAACCTCACCACTGCTGACCAAAGTATTAACTTCGATGGTGCCCCCGTTGCCGACACAAGTGATGGTCGCCTCCGGCGGGTTTTTACCACAACAATTGGCGTTAGAAATAGGGTTCAATGATGAACAGTCAACTACGAAATAAACAACAAGGACTGGCGTTGGTTGTCAGCCTAATCATGTTACTCATCATGACTTTATTAGCTGTGAATAGTATGCAAACAACCCTATTAGAAGAAAAAATGGCCGGGAACTATAAAGACAGAAATATGGCTTTTCAGTCAGGAGAGGCAGGACTAAGAGCAGGCGAAGACTATTTAAGAGATACCGCAGCACTCCCTATCTTTGATGGCGTCACAGCCGGGCTTTATCAGCCTACCATTACGGGGACTGCACGTTGGAATCTCGTTGATTGGGACCAAACCGGCCAAGTGAGAGCTTATGTCGGCAGCTTAGATACCGCTGATAGTACGAAACTACTCGCAGATTTACCTAACTATATTATTGAAGAAATGCAACCCGTTCCATCAAAAGGGGGCAGCTTAGAAGTCGGCACGGCATTAGAAAACCGTTACTACCGTGTCACTAGCCAAGCTGTTGGTGGTACAGCTAGTTCTGTCGTGATGCTCCAGACAACCTACAAAAGATAAGCAAAAAAGAGTTTTAAGGAGATTTATGATGAAAATTCTAAATAGTAAAATTGGCCTATTCGTCATATTGATAAACCTGCTTTTCGCTCATACCGCGTCAGCGACCTCTATTGCTCAATATCCTCTATTTTTAACGACAAGTGTTCCGCCTATTGTTATGCTAAATATGGGCAGAGATCATAAGCTCTATTATGAGGCCTATAACGATGCCTCTGATCTCGATGGTGATGGCACGATTGATTTCCATTATAAACCTGATGTTATTGACTACTTTGGCTATTTCGACTCATTCAAATGTTATGACTATACCAGTGGTATTTTTGTACCTAGCAGTGCAACTTTAACCAAAAAATGTAGTGGTAACTGGAGTGGTGACTTTTTAAACTACGTCACGACAAGCCGTATGGATGCCTTAAGAAAAGTACTCTATGGTGGCTTTAGATCGACTGACGATACATCAAGCACAATATTAAAACGGGCTTTCATTCCACAAGATGCCCATAGCTGGGGTAAAGAATATACCAGTGTTCCCGTTGATGGGTATGATATTAGCCAATATACTCCTCTCTCGCTCCCTACTGCTGGCAGGCGGCACCTTTTTGCTAATACCACCTTAACTTCCGCAAGCAGTAACCCCTTGCTTCGTGTATTACAAAATAGACCTCAGCGTATTTGGGAATGGGTCAGTATTGAGCTACCCGTTGCTGGTAATGAAGTCATAAGAGGAGAGACAGCTATCCCCCCCCAAGATCCTAACGAGAGAATTTCTGTTAGCCCAACCGACTACAATGTTTTTGTTCAAACCTGTGTTGCTGGCTTAGAGGAATCTAATTGTAAAGTTTATAGCGATGGCACAACCCAAACGTTTAAGCCGATTGGTATTTTACAGCGCTACGGTGACGATGAGTTAATGGCCTTTGGCTTGCTCACGGGGTCTTATGAAAATAATCTACAAGGCGGCGTGCTTCGAAAAAATATTGCATCATTTAGGGATGAAATCAATTTAGATACCGGTGAATTCACTAATGTGAGCGGTATTGTCGATACTATTGATAAGCTAAGAATTGCTAAGTTCAATTATAGCAAGCATCGTTACGAAAAGGCCATCTTTAATAGAAGCGTTACAAATGGTGAAGTACAAGACTGGGGCAACCCCGTTGCTGAAATGATGTACGAAGTATTACGTTACTTCTCCGGTGAAACATCAGGAAAATCTGATTTCACCAATAATGTTGCCACAGGAACTGACAATACGCTGCAGTTACCTCTCCCAGCCTGGAAAGATCCTTATGATACTGCTAACGGCGGGTTCCAATATTGCGCTAAACCTATTCAGATGGTCATTAGTGATGTCAATGCTTCTTATGATACTGATCAGATACCAGGCAGTGCCTTCGACGGATATAGTGCTGAAGACATCAATGGTTCTAGCTTAAATGTCTCTACACTCGCCGATACAATTTGGGCCAAAGAATATGGCGGTACAGAACAAATATTTATCGGTGAATCCAATGGCGTCAGCGATAATGCCCCGACAGCCAAAACGGTCACTGGCTTTAGTAATATCCGTGGCCTAGCACCGGAAGAACCCTCAAAACTAGGTGGCTTTTATGCCGGTAGTCTTGGCCTATTTGGCCAAGAAAATGATGTCAGTACCGCGCAAGATGAGCAAAATATCGATACTTTGGCTATCGCATTGGCTTCGCCACTGCCTCGTATTGAGTTTCCTATCAACGGGAACACCGTGACCATTGTTCCTTTTGGGAAATCTGTTGGCGGCCATACAGGTGTTGGCACATATTTTCCCACTAATACTATCGTTGACTTTTATATAGAAGAGATTACCCCTAGTATTAATCCTACCAAATATAAATTTCGCATTAACTATGAGGATGTAGAGCAAGGGTCAGACCATGATATGGATGCCATTGTCGAATATACTGTTGAGGTCACAGGTACTAACAAAGTCACAGTCAGCTTAAATTCGGTTTATGCTGCAGGGTCTATCATCCAACATTTGGGTTATATCATTTCAGGTACAACAGCTGATGGTACTTATCTAGACATCCGTGACGCAGATACTCTCGCTTCGAATGATATCGACTACATTCTTGATACGCCAAATATTGCTGGAGCTCTACCCCAGTCAGCAAGCAGAGAATTTACTGTCGGTACAACATCAGCTAGCTTTATTGAACATGATCCACTTTGGTATGCCAGTAAGTGGTCTACATCTACAGGTGATGATACGGTTTTAGATACTGATGAATGGGATAGTGATGGTGATGGTACGCCAGATGGTTATTTCTTAGTCACTAATGCCGGCAAGCTGGATGAACAAATTAATAACGCTTTCCAAGAAATTGTTGCCCGTACAAGTTCTGCTTCGGGTGTGGCTACCAACTCAACGCGTCTTGATAGTAATACCAAAGTGTATCAAGCACGTTTTGACTCGAAAAGCTGGAAAGGCGAGTTATTAGCATTTGCGCTAGATCCCAATGACGGTTCACTACTTGATTCAGATAATGATGGTATACCAAATCCATATGTTTGGGATGCAGGAGAGAAAATCCCTACTGCATCAACCCGTAAAATATTTTCCTATGATAGTACCCTGGGCTCTGAAATGGGAATCCTGTTTGAGTATGGCCAACTAAATTCGGCCCAAAGAACATTACTGGATACAGATCACCTTAGTGTGGTCGACTCTTTAGGATCAGACCGTGTTAAGTTTATTCGTGGCGATGAAAGTAAAGAGTTACACATAACAGATGGTATCTTTAGATCGAGATTAGGTACCGATGGAAACCACTTTGTCCTTGGCGATATCGTCAACTCTGACCCTTGGTTCAGTGGTCGCGTAGAGGACTTTGGTTATACAGCACTTCCAGGCACTGAGGGTTCTAAATATACCGCTTTCAGACAAATGAAACTAAGCAGAACACCCGCCATTTATTTTGGTGCTAATGATGGCATGCTACATGCTATCAATGCAGACAGTGGTGATGAGCTTTTTGCTTATGTGCCTGATGCAGTTATAGCTAATTTAAATATTCTCACTTCGAATCTCTACGGTTGCTCTGGTCAAGGGAATTGTATTCCTCATACCTATTTTGTCGATGGTGCGCCTAAAGTGAGTGATGCTTATTTTGATTCAGATTGGCATTCGATATTAATCGGCTCGACGGGTGCCGGTGGCAAAAGTATCTTTGCTTTGGATGTCACTGATCCTGACAACTTTTCTGCTACCGATGTGCTGTGGGAACTATCTAATACAACCATAATTCCTGGCCCTCCTTCTCAAGATCAACACTTCCAAGATCACCTTGGTTATACCCTTCCACAATCTTCCGTTGTCAGAATGCACACTCAAAATCCATCTGATCCTCCTAGGTGGGCTGCTATCGTAGCCAATGGGTATGAGAGTACCAGTCAAACTGCAGTATTATTTATCATAGATGCAGAGACTGGCGCTATCATTGGAGATCCGATTGATACTGGTGTGGGTGATGGTACTAACCCCAATGGTTTATCCACCCCTATTCCTATTGACCTCGATGGCGATAGGATAGTAGACGTTATCTATGCCGGTGATTTACATGGCAATATGTGGAAGTTTGATGTAAGTTCGGGCAATACTACACAATGGGGAATCGCTTTTGGTGGCTCACCTTTATACCTAGCCCAAGATGGAGCGACACCTGCTAATAACCAACCTATTACGTCTAAGCCTCAG
>Ga0316189_10000906_pt1 | contig 29590 bp, 29 predicted proteins | sample LowCovwburrow_MG_FD_204930 | JGI IMG/M metagenome (GOLD analysis project Ga0316189, IMG submission 204930) | Coastal sediment microbial communities from Maine, United States - Lowes Cove worm burrow | ecosystem: Environmental > Aquatic > Marine > Coastal > Sediment | place: USA: Maine...
TCGAAGTACTGGCTTATTGTTATTTTTGTTTCGCCTGAAGAGTCCCATATTTAAACTTTTTTTTGTCGAAAACAAAAATAGAAGATTCTGAGGGCTTTTTAATTTAGTGACTTTCGGATGCTAGTGTGTGCTTTTAAATGATTGGAAAAGAGTATATACAAGTCTAGAGAAAAGTTATTTGTTTCAGCTTCATCCCGGTTGCGGTCGTCTTCCAAAAAGCTACCATGCTGAATTACGAGAGGTTCAAAATCAAATAGCTAAAAAATATGATATGGTTGAAATTATTTCTACCATGGGAGTTGTTGGACATGATGGCTGTCATTTTTCATACCAAGGTTACTTAGAATTTGCACAGCGTGTTTTTCCTTTATTATCCAGAGATTTTTATGGTGAAAAAGCAAATTATATTATTACACCTCCAAAGTTGCTAAGTGCAAATTACAGGAATTCTAAAGAAATAGTATTAGCCTTCGATCAACCTATTTTTGTTGAAGATAAAAAAGAAGTTAAAGGGAAGTTATATGACTTAAAAAATCAATTTTTGTTGAGTAATACTAAAGGTTTAGAGGATATTTCAGCTAAAGTAAAAAGTATAAAGAGTGATAATAATAAGCTTTTAATTTCGTTAGTTGACAATACGACTTCTAAATACATCACTTATTTACCTAGTAAGTTTTACCAAGGCACGAAAGATATTTACAATGGGCCGTGGCTATTTGGAAGCGAGAATAATATTGGAGCTTTGAGTTTTCACCAAAGACCAATAGCTGATTCTAAAGATTTATCACAAAAAAAGCAGGAGGCTTGGAATGGGTATAAAATGCTCGACTCTACTCTAAATGGCGTTAATTTCAAAATTGTGTTTCCTAAAAAAGCGAACAAAAATAAAGATTGGATTTGGAGAGCACGTTTTTGGGGACATGAACCACAAACCGATTTAGCGCTTTTAGAACAAGGGTTTCATTTAGCATATATTGATGTTGGTGGACTTTTTGGTAGCGAAAAGGCTCTAAAGATTTGGGATGATTTCTATGATTATATCACTAATAAATACAATTTTAATAGAAAAGTAGTGCTAGAAGGCATGAGCAGAGGTGGGCTTATTATTTTTAATTGGGGAAACCGAAACGCTGAAAAAGTAGCTTGTATATACGCAGACGCACCTGTTTGCGATTTTAAAAGTTGGCCCGCTGGAAAAGGGAGTGGAAAAGGCTCTGTAAAAGAATGGGAAACTTGTTTAAATAAATATGAGTTTTCAGAAGAGGTTGCTCTTCAATTTAATGGGAACCCTGTTAATCATATGGAAAATATAGCTAGTTATAAAGTGCCTATCCTGTCGGTTGTTGGAGATATAGATGCTGTAGTGCCAGTTTCAGAAAATACAGCTTTATTACAAAAAAGATTGGTTTCATTGGATTGGGATCTAACGATACTACATAAGCCAGATATTGGGCATCATCCACATTCATTTAAAGATCCAAAACCTATTGTAGATTTTATTTTAAAACATACAGGGAATTAATTAAATATTAAATATACCAAGATTTTATAATAGGCTAGAAGTTAATCAGTTTGAATTAATTTTCAGCTTAATAAATTCTAAAACCTTTTGATAGTAGTCTCTATTTGAAGCTACAAAATGACTATTGGTTTCACTATTGGCTAAAAGCATTTCAAAGCTTTTAAAATTGACTAATTTTAGTGCCTCAACTTCTTCATTTTGAGGAATTAAACTAGATAAAGGCACATTTAACTGGCATATAAAGGTGTTATGAAACTCGTTATCTATAATACCGTTTTTATATGTTTGAAAGCACTCGAAAACACCAATTTTATTTAAGTCTTTTTTAGAAATTAAAACCCCTATTTCTTCCTTTGTTTCTCTGATAGCGGCAGTTTCAACAGATTCGCCTGCATCAATATGGCCAGCCACCGAAACATCCCACATTAATGGACAGATTATTTTTTTTGCTGAACGTTGCGATAATAAAATTTCGCCATCATTTGTATAAAACCAAATATGCGCGGTGTTATGGTAATAGCCTTTTTGGTGAATGACAGATTTGGGTGCAGATTCCCCTGTGGGCTTTTGATTTTTGGAAACGATGTCTATGAATTCTTCTTCCACTTATTACAAATTAAAATGGGATGTCACGTTGAGCGCAGTCGAAACGTTTCAATAGTTCTCGACTGCGCTCGAACTGACATATTGATTTATCTATTTAAAATACGAAAAAGTTTCGCCATCTTTAATATTAAGTAATGTTTCGTAAATCAACTTAATAACATTTTCAACATCATCTTTATGCACCATTTCAACAGTGGTATGCATATAACGAAGCGGTAAAGAAATTAAAGCAGAAGCTACACCTCCGTTGCTGTAAGCAAAAGCATCGGTATCTGTTCCTGTGGCCCGAGATAAGGCAGAACGTTGGAACGGTATGTTCTTGTCTTCAGCAGTTTCTGTAATTAAATCCCGTAATTTTTGTTGTACCGCGGGAGCATAAGCTACAACAGGACCTAAGCCAATTTCTAAATGCCCTTGTTTTTTCTTTTCAATCATAGGGGTCGTGGTATCGTGTGTTACATCGGTAACTATGGCTACATTAGGTTTTATGGTGTGCGTAATCATTTCTGCACCGCGTAAACCAATTTCTTCTTGTACCGAATTGGTAATGTATAATCCAAAAGGCAGTTCTTTTTTATTTTCTTTAAGTAAACGCGCTACTTCAGCAATCATAAAGCCACCCATGCGGTTATCTAAAGCACGACAAACAAATTTATCGCCATTTAAAATATGAAATTCGTCCGGATAAGTAATAACACAACCCACATGGATACCCATTTTTTCAACTTCAGCTTTATCTTTTGCACCAACATCAATAGTTATATTATCGGGTTTAGGAGGTTCTTCTTTAGCTTTGCTGCGCGTATGTATGGCTGGCCATCCAAAAACACCTTTTACAATGCCTTTTTTAGTGTGGATATTTACAATTTTACTTGGTGCTATTTGGTGGTCGCTACCGCCATTTCTAATCACGTAAATAAGACCGTTATCTGAAATATAATTGGCGTACCACGAAATTTCATCGGCATGCCCTTCAATAACGACTTTGTATTTTGCTTTCGGGTTTATTACGCCAACCGCTGTTCCGTAGGTATCGGTAATAAACTCATCAACATAAGGTTTTAAATAATCCATCCACAGTTTTTGCCCTGTCCATTCGTATCCAGTTGGTGCTGCATTGTTTAAATATTTTTCAAGAAAGTCCATCGACTTTTTGTTAAGAATGCTCTTTTTTGCCATGTTTTATAATTTTCAACTAAAATAACAATATTCACTTTATTTTAAGGTTAATGAGGATGTAAATTATTAATTTTGAACATTATTGTGTCAGTAATTTTACAGATGAATTATTTAAAATACATATTCATATTTTTTCCGCTTTTAGCTATTGCTCAAATAAGTGATGTAGAGCAAGACTCTACTAACGTGAAGTATATCATAATAGAAGGCGATTCTATACCACGTACTTTTATAGATTTAGATGAAGTGAAGCTTTTACATAAGCTTAAATTTGATAGTAAAAAGGATCGTATTCGCTATTTAATTTTAAGACGAAAAACAATTAAAGTATATCCCTATGCTAAAATGGCGGCAGAACGTTTAGACTCTATGAACAAGCGGATGGCTAGCATCGAAAAAAAGCGTCATAAAAAAAAGTATGCTAAACGGGTTCAAAAATATATAGAAGGTGAGTTTTCAGATGAATTAAAAAAATTAACACGTACTGAAGGGCAAATTTTAGTAAAATTAATTCACCGTCAAACGGGTAAAACGGCTTTTAATTTGGTTAAAGAATTGCGCAATGGTTGGCGTGCCTTTTGGTATAATACCACGGCAAGTATGTTTGATATTTCATTAAAGCGTGAGTTCGACCCACTTAACGAAAAAGAGGATTATTTAATTGAAGATATTTTACAACGTAATTTTCAAAGAGGCATTTTAGAAAGGCAAAAATCAAAGGTTAATTTCGATTTTTACGATTTAACAGATAAATGGTTAAAACCAACTCCGAACAAGCAATAATTTATGCGTATACAAACATCTTTTGAAGAGAAACTAAACGCAATATCTCATGCCCTTGGCGCGCTATTTGGTATTGCAGCATTGGTGCTGCTTATTGTTTTTAATAGTGAAAAAACAGCGTGGAGTTTATTTAGCGTTATTGTTTACGGGATCTCAATTATTGTATTATTCACAGCATCAACATTTTATCATGCGGTAAAAGGGGAGAAGCGAAAGCATTATTTTAGAATTGTAGATCATATAAGTATTTACATTTTAATTGCTGGAACATACACTCCTGTTTGTTTAATTTCACTTGAGCAAAGTTTAGGGTGGACGCTATTTTTTGTGGTTTGGGGTATTGCCGCTTTTGGTGTTGTTTTAAAATTGTTTTTTACAGGACGTTTCGAAGTGTTTTCTACATTGCTGTATTTAATAATGGGTTGGCTTGTGATTTTTGATTTTACAAATTTATCAAAAATCATTGGTAGCGATGGTATTTTATTTCTTTTTGCTGGCGGATTAGCTTATACGATTGGTATTGTTTTTTATGCCATTCAAAAAATACCATATAACCACGTTATTTGGCATCTGTTTGTTTTAGCAGGTGCTATGGGTCACTTTTTTATGATATTTTTCTACGTGATATGATAACTATTAAACAGGCTGATAAAACGCATGATTTTATGGTGATTGAAAAATTAGCCGACATTATTTGGCGCGAGCATTATATTCCTATTGTTGGGAAACCTCAAATAGACTATATGCTTGAGAAGTTTCAGACGGTTAAAGCCATGAAAAAGCAAGTCGTTAACGAATATGAGTATTATACCGTTTTTCACGAAGAATTACCCGTTGGTTATATGTCTATAAAGTTAGAAACAGATCATTTGTTTTTAAGTAAAATTTATGTTTTAAGTGCGTATAGAGGAAAAGGCATAGGGAAAAGAGCGATAGATTTTATTCAAGAAAAAGCTAAAACGCATCACTTAAGCAAGATTAGGTTAACCGTAAATAAATATAATACCAATACTATTAAAGCTTACGAAAAAATGGGGTTTAAAAATATAAAAGCACTTGTTCAAGATATTGGTAATGGTTTTATTATGGATGATTATGAGTTGGTGAAAACACTTTAAAGCGCTTTGTTACTATTCAATAACATCTTTATATTCCTCGAAAAACCCTTCAAACAAACTCATTTTTTCATTAAAGAACTCCATGACCTCGCGCCACGTATTTTTGTTATGAATGGATACTTTTTGATCTAGCGGCACATAAATACGAGAGATCTCTTTAGAATTTTCTAAAAAGTATTCCTCCTTATAAATAGCATCAGGTAAATACGCATCAAGTAAAATAGACTTTAAGGCTTCAAGTTTTTCCCAGTATTTAATACGGTGTTCTAAATCATCTTCAAGATCTAGAGCGACTAAAGCGGTTTTAGTATCAAAATGAAATTTAAGACTAAGACCTTTCAGTTTAGTGTTGTATAAAATCCATTTCCGTGGAAACGATTTCCCGAAACTCGTCCAGAATTCTTGTCTTAATATGCGCGATTCTTCTTTGCTAAACATAAATTCAGATAATAGAAAATAGAGAAAAGATAAGAGATTTAGTGTGTAAAATATTTGTTCTTGCTTCTTTTTTCTTTATTCTCTTTTTAAATAAAATAAGCAACACCAACCCCCAAAATAATGGCAATAAATTTCGATAAATTAAATTTATGACCTTCTCCACTTTCAAATAAAATAGTAGTAGAAATATGAAAAAATATACCAATAACAATGGCATTAATAATGTGTGCGTAATCTGCGAGTGCTAACCAAGTATTCGAAATAAAAGTACCTAGCGGTGTCATTATAGCAAAAATCACTAAAAACGCAGTGATCTGTAATTTGCTGTAATTAGACTGAAATAAAAACATACTTACCAATGCAGCAATGGGTATTTTATGGACTAAAACGCCATAAATCATATCGTTATGTTCGTGTATTGGGAAACCCTCTAAAAAGCTATGAATACATAAGCTAATAAACAAAAGCCACGGAAAATTACTGTCGTCTTTATGTATATGCACATGCCCATGTTCTGCACCTTTAGAGAATAATTCTAAAACAATTTGCAATACAATACCACACATAATATACAAACCAGTAAGTTTGGTATCTAAATGGTTGTAAACTTCAGGAAGTAACTCAAAAAGGGTTAGAGCCAATAAAAAAGCGCCACTAAAAGAGAGTAGGAGCTTGGTGTTCCAGGTTTTCTTGTTTTTAGCAGCCATGGCAATAATAACGCCTAAACCAACAGCTAGTACAGGAAATAAAAATTTATTCATTCTTTTTTAATAGTTATTGAGTTATTAAATATTTAGTTTTTTAGGGCTTTCCAAAATAACTTAATAACAAGCTTGTAATAATTAAATATGGATTATCCACCTATTTAAAAATCATTATTAAGCGTTCCGATGTTTTGGCATTAAATTTATGCAATTTATAATCACCAAAAATATCTAATAAATGGACATTGGCAGCTTTAAACATGGTTTCAAAATCATTTAAACTAATGGCTTTAACGCGCTCATGGAAATTATAATCGTTACCATCTGCAATAAACGAGATATCTTTTATAATATATCCATCTTCCACATAACGCTTTAAATTAAAGGTAATACCATCAACCGTTTTTACCTCTTCGGGGACTAAATTATCAATAACAAATTCGCTATTCATAAAATCAATCACGCCAAAACCAAAATCATTTAAATTGGCTTTTATAGCTTTAATGGTGTTTAGGTTGTCTTCATCATTTTCAAAATACCCAAAACTAGTAAATAAATTAAAAACCGTGTCAAACTGTTTATGGTAAGGATTACACATGTCGTGTACCTCAAAATAGAGGCTGTTGTTTTCAAACTGTTTGGCAAAATCAATACTGTTTTCACTCAAGTCTACACCTGTAACATCGTACCCCATTTTGTTTAAATACCTTGCGTGTCTGCCTTTACCGCAAGCCAAATCTAAAATAGTACCACGCTCGGGAATGTTTAAATAATTGGTAAGCGTATCCATAAATGCATGCGCCTCGGTATCATCTCTATCTTTATATAAAATGTGGTAAAATGGCGTGTCAAACCACGATGTAAACCATTTTGTAGTGTTATTATTCATCTATTTTTTTTGGGGTTCCCACGCTTTGGCGTGGTCAGGCTTTCCGCTATATCTTTTTAATACGTCATTGCGAGGACGAAGGACGTGGCAATATGCCAAACTTTAGTTCTCAACAAAATTAGTACAAATCCGTATTAAAAAGGATGCCGCTGCAATCCTTAACCCATTATCTGCAATTGCTAGTAAATACCAAATCAACTTCAAAATAATCAATTAAATTCGTTTCTAATCCCTTTATATTTCAATATAAAAATAGAAGCATAGCCAATTGCTATGCAGATATTTTCTATCTTATCTAAAGACATTATAATTCAAATTTATCATTAATCATTTTAAAATTCATTTGGTATGATTTGTGCAAAATTACGTTATTTTTGCAAAGTATTTGACGAAAAAAATGGAAGAAAATTTCAACATGGTTGCCAAAACCTTATTTGGTTTTGAAGAATTACTAGCAAAAGAACTCACACAGCTCGGTGCACGAGATGTAAAAAAAGGTGTTAGAAATGTGGCTTTTTCTGGAGACAAAGGCTTTATGTACAAGGCCAATTTAGGGTTGCGAACAGCCGTTAAAATTTTAAAACCCATCCATACGTTTACCGTAAATAGCGAGCAAGATTTATACGATAAAATTTATAAAATGTCTTGGGGAGACTATTTAAAACCAACAGGTACTTTAGCGGTAGATGCTACCATACATTCCGATTTGTTTTCGCATTCACTTTACATCGCGCAAAAAACAAAAGATGCCATTGTCGATAAATTTAGAGATACCGATGGACAGCGTCCAAACGTCGATTTAAAATTTCCAGACCTAAAAATAAATGTGCATATCGATAGGAGACAATGTACTATTTCCTTAGATGCTTCTGGCGATTCATTGCATAAACGTGGTTATAAAATGGCAACTAATATTGCGCCCATAAACGAGGTTTTAGCAGCAGGATTAATTATGTTGTCTGGTTGGGACGGACAAACAGATTTTATGGATCCCATGTGTGGTTCTGGTACTATGCTTATTGAAGCGGCTATGATAGCTTGTAATATACCACCAAACCTCATGCGAAAAGAATTTGCTTTTGAGCGTTGGCAAGATTGGGATGTTGAGTTATTTGAAAAAATAGAAGTGTCCTTACTTAGTAAAACGTGCGATTTTCATTATAAAATAATAGGTTACGATAAAGCACCAAGTGCTGTTACCAAAGCCAAAGAAAATGTAAAAAATGCGCAATTAGAAGATTTTATAGAGGTAAAGCACGAAGACTTTTTTAAAACCCAAAAAGGAGGAGACCAAAAACTGCACATGGTATTTAATCCACCGTACGGTGAGCGTTTAAATATTGATATGCAAGAGTTTTACAAAAACATTGGTGATACCTTAAAACAAAATTATCCTGGTACAGACGCTTGGTTTATTACCTCAAATCTTGACGCTTTAAAACATGTTGGTTTACGTCCATCGAGAAAAATACATTTATTTAATGCAAAGCTAGAAGCGCGTTTGGTTAAATATGTCATGTACGAAGGCAGTAAAAAAGGAAAGTACATGAAATAGCACATCGTTACAGAACGAAGTAATCTTTTCTAATAAAACTCTCATTAAGAGGAATAAGAAACGAATGGCGTAGTAAATCTTATTACTTAAACTTTAAAGTTTTAAATTAGCTATTTTAAAATCACATTTACATTTGTAAAATTAAGATTCCAATCCTCGTTTCCTTTTTTGTGATCTAAAGCTGTTTTTATACCATTAAAATCTTTATAGTTTTCAAATGTGGTAACCAATGATGGCTCTTTTTGGTTTCCTTTTCTAAAAACCCATTCGCGTATTAAATAGTTATTGTCAAAATAAATATCATAAGCATCACCTGGAGTATATCCACCATTATTTGAATAGCTTAATGTAATTTTGTTCATTTTATTTTTACTTATTGGTGTTTCTGCTTTTATGGGTTCTGTAATTGTAGTGCCAGAATCCCAGACTAATTGAAACGGAACAAGTAACCAAAACTTATCATTAATAAACCCTTGATCAGCTTTTATATTTGTACTGTCAATTACTGCTCTGTTATATTTAATTGTTTTATCTTTTGATTTCATTACAACAAGGTTTTGTTTTGGTTTCCAAAACCAAGAGCGTTTAAAATGGCTACTGTCTTTATTTACATTAAAAGTAAATTGAATTTCAGTAACGTTTTTCCAATTTTTAAAACCATGTGCGTTGGCAATTTTTTCTGCTATAGAAACTTTAGATTCAACAATTTTAGTTTCAGTTTTTTGTTTGCAAGAATAGGCAATACATATTATACTAATAAAGGTTATTAATTTTTTCATAATTTAGAATTTTTGTAAAGATATAATTTGACAATGACAACCAACCACAATTATTTTAAAACCAATAAGGAAACTTGGAATCAAAAAGTAAAAGTACATGCTAGTAGCGCAATGTATCATTTAGATGAATTTAAAAAAGGAAAATCCTCGTTAATGCCTTATGAAACTAAAGCTTTAGACGATGTGTCCGGAAAATCCTTATTGCATTTGCAATGCCATTTTGGTCAAGATACGTTAAGTTGGAGCCGATTAGGCGCAACATGCACAGGTGTTGATTTGAGTGACGAAGGGATTAAGTTGGCTAAACAATTAAACAGCGAGCTAAAGCTAGATGTAAGCTTTGTATGTTGTAATGTTTTGAATACTTCGGAGTATGTACAAGAGACTTTCGATATCGTTTTTACTAGTTACGGTGTGATTGGTTGGTTGCCCGATTTAAAACCTTGGGGAAAAATGATTGCGAATCGTTTAAAAAAAGGAGGCTCTTTTTATATGGTAGAATTTCATCCAATTGTTTGGATGTTCGACTATTTAGAAAGTAAGCCTGTTATGAAATATGGCTATATGCAAGATGAAGTGATTTATGAAGAATATGAAGGCACTTACGCTAATCAAGAGTCTAAAATGGTAAGTAAAGAATACGGATGGAACCATGGTTTGAGTGAGGTTATTAATGCCTTAACCGAAGCTGGTTTACACATTGAATACTTAAAAGAACACGACGAAAGCCCTTATAATATTTTACCAGATTTATTAAAAACAACATCTGGGATGTATGCTACAAAAGATAAATTATACCCTTTGATTTTTGAAATTAAAGCTAGGAAACTCTAGAGTGTGTTTTTAATAGGCTTGTGTATAAAACGTAGCATGTAAAAAATGCTTTATTATTTCTACTAATAATTGACAGATTGCCATACTTCGGCTTCGCTCAGTACAGGTCGCTCAGTATAAACTTAGTGCCTCTTCGGAACGACGTTTGATTAAGTATGCTATGGTACGAAGGTTACGCTTATCGGACGGCAATATGCGGAGGCCGGGATTTCGAAGCTCCAACTTGTCAAACCGTTACAATTTTTAATAAATGTACAAAAGTTTAAAAGACCTACATCTCCCGGCTTACGTATATTGCATGTTAACCACCGTTTTATTATATATACAATTATGATTGCTTAGTTTTCAATAACCCAGACATTCCCAATTCTCCCAGTTCTATCAAATTCAAACAATTTTGGTGGTTACGTTTGATTAAATCATCTTCCCATATTAATAAATCGGGCAATGAAACTGCAAAATAGTCGAGTTTGAATTCGTCGTTCAAGTGTGTTTTACCAAAATCAATCAATCTAATAAAACGATCTTTGGCTTCTTCAATTCTATGAAGCTTAATAAGCGCTAAGCCCTGATAAAAAATAGTGTCGGGTTGCTGATCGTTATAAAAAATAGCCGGAACGGGTTCACTGATTCCCGACGAAGCCATTTGCCAGTAATGAATAGCCTTTTCTGCTTCTCCTATTTCTGAATGGGCATTTCCAAGGAAGTAAAAAATGGCATTTTCTTGTGCTCCGTAAAGTTTCCCTTCTCCAAGATTTTCAGGATAGACTTGTGCTTTGGTAAGCAAACGAATTGCCTGTTTATATTGATTTTCCTCAATCGCCAAACAGGCCATTTTTGTAAGACTATATGTATATTGCCCTATTACTTTACCTTCACCACCTTCCCAAGGATGGAATTTACGGCTCATAATCAACTCATACGCTTTCTCATGCTGCCCCATTTGATTTAATAAAACAATCCTTTCAAGGTACAAATCATCTCTGTCTGCTACTAAATAGGGATATCTTTCTAATTTTTGCAGGCGATCTTCTGGAGAAAAATTCAGGCGTTTGTATAGCTGATCCAATTCCATTAGAATACGCGAATCACTTTCGTCTAATGCAAAAGCTTTTTCAAGTTTGGCTAGCGCCTTTTTCGGCATATTTAGTTTGTTGAAATAGGCCAGTGCCAGATTTCGGTGAGGGGTTGCAAAGGTATTATCCAATTCTACCGACAGTTCCCAATTGCTAATAGCTTCATTGTATTGACGAGCATTGTACCAGAAATTACCTAGATAATACGGGGCTTTTGAATCCGTTGGATTTTGCTGTTTGGTCCATTCCAACACCATTACCGCCTCAGTTTGATTCGGGAAACAATAGTCAGGACAAGCATTAGCGGCCTCATGAAGTGTTTTTGTAGACATTTTGTGATCGCCAATTTGTTCTTCAAACCAAGCCTTGTAATAAAATGCCAATGGCAAAATTGTACAATCTGCTTGTTCTGATATTCCGATACTAATAAGTTCGATTGCCTCATGGAAGAATCCAGCAAAAGCAAAATCGAGCGAAAATTCAATATAGGTATGGATGTTTGCACGAAGTAGCTTCTTCATTACTTGTAAATCTTCTGAATTGAATTCTTTATCTCCACTTAAAAGATATTTTTCAAATAATACTCCAAAGTTAAATTTATCAATTTCTAGCGATTCTTTTATCAAAGAAATGGCTTGAGAATTCTGCCCTAATTTGCGGAGAATGCTCACCTTTAACTGTCTGGCTTTATGGTTGTGCCAATTTCGGATCAGTGAACGGTCAATCAGTTCCAGAGATTCTTCCCACTTATGCTTTTTCGCAGCAATTTGTGAAAGCTGAAAATACCCACTGTCCATCCAGGCAGCATTCCAAACTGATTTATAAAAAGCATCAAATGCTTCATCCTCTCTTCCCAGAAAACGCAAAGTTAATCCCAAATTAAAAAAAGGTTCCCCATCAATTGGGTTCGGATTGTAGTGGGTAAGCGTTTCAATTGCGGTTTTGAAATACTTTTCTGCTTTTGTAAAATTTCCACGTCGCAAATACCACAGACCAAGTGCATTATTACAACGGCTATCTTGAGGCGAACGTTTTAATGCTTCCAGGTAATAGTCGTGCGGATCGTAAGTGGCATGACGATATTGCTCCAAATGCAGGCCGGTGAGGTACAATTGGTCAATACTTTCTATTTCACCAGGCATTTTAGCGGCTTTCGCTGCCTCTGGAATAGGTTTCTTTTCATCAGGCTCAGGTTTCCAGTCAACCAAAACTAAACCTGTTGATGTCAGAATGGCAATTTCAAGTGATTTTGGATCTACTCCCTTAATATCAATCAGTTTATCGTAGGAAGTTGCCGGATGAAAATCGAAAGTATCATCTAAAATAAGCTTATTCCCTGACTTTAAGATTATTTTTCCCGAGGGATATGAAGCTAGCGTATAAGCTTTAACCGTAGCTTTTCCGTTTTCAATTTCCAGATTAACCATAGCCTCTTTCGTGGCATTTTTTACCACTCCCAAATCGCGGTAAGGCATAAAATACTGAGAAAATGTTTTTTCCTCACCTGGCATAAGCCACGAAAAATCAGGTTGATTATCGGTATAAACGCCACACATTAGTTCGATATACGGACCATCTTCGTCGGTTAGGTTGCGATCCCAAGCAAGGCCAAAATCACTCTGCCCCCAAGTCCACTGTTTCTTTCCGGGCGAAACATGATGGTTGGCCACATGAAGTAAACCACTTTTACTATCGTTCTCGTACCCGCCAACAAAATTGTAATTCGAATTAATGGCCATGTACGAAGTGGGTACCGGAATATTTTTGTAGCGCGAAATGTCAGTTCCTGGCGAATAATCTACCTTATAATAGGTTCCCTTAGCAATCGGAAACTCTGAAACATCACGTTTCCCATGATCAAAAACAGCATGAACATCGGGCGGAAAAACTGATTGGTAATGGTCGTTAACTTTTACTGCCGGATTTGCCCACCACAAAAATGTTTGCGGATGATTTGTACGATTATATAATTTCACCTTTATTTCAAGATATGCCTTGTCGGGATGCAAAGTAAAACCAGCCATTCCTCGTGTTCGAAACATACGTTCTACTTCACTGCACCAAACGGTTACGCTGCCATCAGCGTTTTCTTCAATGCAATGATCAACAGCATCATATGTTGATGGACGATGATGTTGTGGCCAATTAAATTCCAGCCCTCCTGAAATCCATGGCCCCGTTAAGCCAACTAGTGCAGGTTTTATTACCTGATTATAATAAATGAAATGACGCTGTTTGGTTTTGTCGTACGCCATTTGCACACGTCCACCTAATTGTGGCAAAATCATTATTTTTAGATATTCATTTTCAAGATATATAGCATTCCATTCCACATCCTTTTTTATATCTTCAAGTTTCTCTATTACCGGATGGGGATAAACTACACCACTACTACCCTGATAAACACGTTTCTCTAAAAACATAGGGTTTTTTTCAGGTTTCCCGATTCCATATGTGGGGATGTTTACGTTTTCGTACCAAGCTTTAACTTTCATTTCTATTTAATTATTAATCATACAGTTACAACCTCTAAATTGTTTCCAGTGCAGGCTCTGCAATTTTATTGCAAATACTTTAGTTTCTGAAAAATTATAAACGTATTGGATTCGAGTAATGAGATCTTTTTTTTAATCACTTTCTATCCCATTACTCATATCAAATTACTTGTGTTTTTGGCACATGAATTTCATTAATCCTTTAAATCTAAGGCATTTTTAGTCCATAGTGGTTTATTTAACACAAGTAATTAAGTAGCTTATGCTGCTACAAATATCAATTTGAGTTTCATAATATTCGCTTTTTAGTTATGTTTTTTATGTTTAAATTTTATAGCGATGTTTAATACATTTTTTCAATTTCTTCCAGACTTTTGCCTTTGGTTTCGGGTAGTTTTTTTAGGATAAACAAAAATCCAGAGAGGCAAATAAATCCATATAACCAAAATGTTCCACTGGCATTTAGCAGCTTATTCAAAATTGGAAAAGTATAAGTGAGTACAAAACAAGCAATCCAGAGTCCAGTTGTTGCAACGGCCATAGCAGCACCACGTATTTTATTTGGGAAAATTTCTGATAACACTACCCAAGTGATAGGTGCCAATGTCATTGCATAAGTTGCTATGGACAGCAGTACCAATACTAAAATAGCAACGCCTTTAAGTTGAAAGAAGTAGCTTGTTCCTAGTATGAAATAAATAACAGCCAAGCCAATAGAACCCAGTAGCATTAATTTACGACGACCCCAGTTATCAACCATCCGCATAGCAAAAAGGGTAAAAACAAGATTAACAGCACCCGTAATTACAATATTGAAAAGCATATCACCAACGGAATAACCAGCCGACGTGAAAATTTCTTCTGCATAGTTGAAAATTACGTTAATTCCGCACCATTGCTGAAAAACTGCCAGAACAATACCAATTACCAGCATCGGACGAACTTTTTTTGAACGTAAAGCATTCCAATCAATTTTGTTATCAGTTCCACTTAGTGTTTCAGAGATTTGCTTTTGCTCCTGAAGGCCATATTCGTGACCACCAATTCGTTCCAGAATTTTCAAGGAAGCATCCCATTTTCCTGATTTTGCAAGAAAACGAGGGCTTTCAGGGATAAAAAAGGCTAATACAAAAAAAGAAAAAGCAGGAATTATTTCAGCCCAAAACATCCAGCGCCATCCTGTTTGTCCATTCCACGATTGAAGAATTTCAAGATCAGTAGCATTTTCCGAAATATTTTCAGCAATCAGAAAATTAACCGTTTGCGCCGCCAAAATCCCAATCACTATTGTTAATTGGTTTACCGAGACCAATCGTCCACGCATTTGCGCTGGCGAAATTTCGGCAATGTACATAGGCGAAATGGCTGAAGCTAATCCTATCCCTAAACCTCCAATCAATCGGTAAATAATAAAAGGAGTAAATAGATTTGCACCACCGGTGCCAATAGCAGATATGGTAAAAAGAGCCGCTGCTCCAATTAGAGGAAGTTTACGTCCATAGCGATCTGTAAACCAACCAGAGAGCAAAGCTCCAAAAAGACAGCCAATTAGTGCGCTGCTCATGGCCCAACCTTGCAGATAAGGCATGTTGGAAATATCAAAAAAACGTTCGTAAAACGGTTTGGCACCACCAATTACAACCCAGTCGTAACCGAATAAAAGCCCACCCATGGCCGAAACCAGTGTAATTCCTAAAATAAAGCGTTTATTAATTTTTATACTATCCATTTAATAAAATATTTAACACTGTCAAAATTATAGTTATACCTTCTACTATACAATGTAATATATAATTATTTTATGGATTATCTTATCTTTTATCTACTTTTACCACGTCAATAAAAATGGAACTATAATCAATGACTATTAGTATTTTATAATTTGTTTATTTTTTATAATATTGATTATATAGCTTAATTAAAGATTTTACCCAATGATTAAAAAAGATGGATTTTCTGACCAGATCAGTTTTGTTCTTCCTGAAAAAATAATTGAAATGATAAAAGAAAACCCACTGATATCAGATCTATATATGACAGACATTGGTTATTATCGACATGCCCGTTATCACTATAGAGAACGGACTGATGGCAGTGATCAATTTATCTTGATTTATTGTACTGAAGGGAAAGGGGAGATTCGCATAAATAAGACTATTTATGAGATTACAGCAAACAGTTTTATTATTATTCCATCCAAAAATTCTCATTCCTATTGTTCCGACCTAAAGGAACCGTGGTCGATATACTGGATCCATTTTACTGGAACCAAGGCTGATTTATTTTCCCGATTTTCGCGTCAGGTTTTACCAATAGAACAGGGCAAAACATCTAGGATAAACGATAGACTCAATATATTTTCTGATATATTTCGAAATCTGGAGCAAGGTTTTAGTGTTGAAACACTTGAATATTCAAATCTTTGCTTGTCTTCGCTGTTGGCATCGTTTACTTATTTAAGCCAATATCGAGAAATTAGAAATGTGAATGAAAATGATCCTTTGGCTCAAAGTATTAACTACATGCTCGAAAACCTCAATAGAAAATTGTACTTGAAAGATGTTGCAACTGAGGTTGGATTATCAGCATCGTATTACTCACGTTTGTTCCACGCCAAAACTGGACACTCTCCAATTGATTATTTTATACAGCTGAAAATTCAGCGTGCTTGTCGTTTGCTCGATAATTCAGGTTGGATGATTGTTGATGTTGCCCGTGAGGCTGGTTTTGACGATCAGTATTATTTCTCACGAGTGTTTCACAAAGTAATGGGGATGTCACCTACCAGATATCGTAAACGACAAGGATAAAAATATTTTCACCTAAAGTAAAATACACTTAAGCTAAAAACAATGAATAGCATGTCGCTCATCTTCCTGAATGGTGGTTAACGGTTCGATATAAAACCGTTTTAATGTTTTATATCTGATGATAAGCGAAATTATAATTTTATTCTTACAAAAGAAATACGTGTTTCTACTTAATTTTTTAGATATTATTTTAAGCTGTTTTTCTTTTTTTAATTTTCTTCTTTTGGAATTTAGTACCTCGTATGCATACATCGAGATAGTTCATTTTATCAAGCACACTTCTTTTTCGAATAATATTAAGGCACAGGATCATAACCAGATTTCCCCCAAGGATGACAACTAAAAATACGCTTTATTGCTAACCAGCCTCCTTTAAAGAGTCCGTGTTTTTGTAAGGCTTCTTTAGAATAATGCGAACATGTTGGTTGAAATCTACAGGTCGCAGGCGTAAGCGGTGATATCATAGTTTGATACACTTTGATTAAAAACAAAAACGGTACGATAAGTAGTTTTTTCATGTGTCATTCCTGCCTTTCGACTATCGCTCAAGATAAACTTTGGCAGAATCTTTTTGATTGAAACTTAATTTTTATAAAATGTCAGGTTTAGCCTTTCGACTAAACTCAATACAGGCTAAAGTCGAAACCTTATTAGCATTAAGAGATAAAATAGTTCTCGACTGCGCTCGAACGAACAAACGTTTTGTTAAGTCGAAATAAACCAAACCGCTTTACAACAAACGACAAACAACGACACTAATTTACAGAAAACGTCGTGCCGTCTTTACCGTCTTTAAGTTGAATGCCAACTGCAGCCAATTCATCACGAATTTTATCGGATAAAGCAAAATCTTTATTGGCTCTAGCTTCTTGTCTTAGTTTAATTAAAACATTAACAGCTCCAGATAGTTTATCGGTTTCAGAACTGCTTTTAGTAACGTTTTCTAATCCTAAAATATCAAAAATAAATGTATTTATAGTATCTTTTAAAGTTGATAAATCTTCAGTATTTAAAGTTTCAGAATCTTCTTTTATTTGATTAATATACTTTACGGCTTCAAATAGATTAGCAATTAAAATAGGCGAATTAAAATCGTCGTTCATGGCATCATAACATTTCTGTTTCCATGTATTTATATCAATTGAAGATGTTTCAGAAGGTTTTAAATCATCTAATAAATTAATGGCATCCATTAATCTATAAAAGCCTTTTTCGCTTGCTAGTAAGCCATCATTTGTAAAATCTAGAATACTTCTGTAATGTGCTTGAAGCATAAAAAAACGGGCTACACTTGGTGCAAATGCTTTAGTAATATTTTTATTATTACCAGTAAAAATCTCGTTTGGTAAAATATAATTACCAGTAGATTTCGCCATCTTTTTCCCATTCATAATCAACATATTGGCATGCAACCAATAGTTAACAGGTGTTTGACCTTTGGCAGCTTCGTTTTGAGCAATTTCGCATTCGTGATGCGGGAATTTTAAATCCATGCCGCCGCCATGAATATCGAAATGTTCACCCAAGTATTTAGTACTCATAGCAGTACACTCTAAATGCCAACCAGGGAAACCATCGCTCCAAGGTGAAGGCCAACGCATAATGTGCTGGGGCTCGGCTTTTTTCCAAAGCGCAAAATCTTGTGGGTTCTTTTTGTCGCTTTGTCCGTCTAATTCGCGTGTGTTATGAATTAAATCTTCGAGTTTGCGTTTGCTAAGTTTTCCGTAATCGTTGGTTTTATTAAATTTATGAACATCGAAATACACAGAGCCATTTACTTGGTAGCCAAAACCGTTATCGATAATATTTTTTATAAGTTCAATTTGCTCAATAATATGACCCGTAGCAGTAGGTTCTATACTTGGTGGTAAAAAGTTAAACGTGTTAAGTATATTATGAAAATCGACGGTGTAACGTTGCACGACTTCCATAGGCTCAATTTCTTCCAATCGCGCTTTTTTAGCGATGCGATCTTCACCAACATCGGCATCATTTTCTAAATGACCTGCGTCTGTAATGTTGCGTACATAACGTACTTTATAGCCTAAATGCTTTAAATATCTAAAAATAACATCAAAAGACATAAACGTTCTTACATTGCCCAAATGTACATTGCTGTAAACCGTTGGACCACACACGTACATGCCAATAGCGCCTTCGTTAATAGGTTTGAGCGTTTCTTTTTTGCCTGAAAGTGAATTGTAAAGTTTTATATCTTGATTTTGAAATAGTTGCATTACTTTTTTTTTGTTTAGTCGTTAGCTGTTAAGTCGATTGTATTACGTTTTTAGGAAATGATTTCGTAAAGCGTTAATTTTATTAGTTATAGATTCAACTTCAAATCGAATATTTTTATAGTTTTCTTCTGAAATAAATTCTAGCTCTTTTGAAATTATTGCTTGATTTAATAATTCGAGTGTAGAACTATAAGCGATAGTCATAAAATGAGCTTTGTCTTTATTTGTTAATCTAGCTGTGCCTTCTGCGATACTTGAAGAAATTGAAACGGAGCATCGTCTCATTTGAGAAATGAGTCCAAACTTTTCTTCAACAGGGTATAAATCGGTTATTTTATAAGTTTTAACAGCCAGTTGAATAGCTTCTTTCCAAACTTCTAATTTTTCAAAAGAATATAAATGCATATTTTTTGTTAAGTTGTATGTCGTTTAGTTGTTAAGCTGATTATTGAGTACAACTTTACAGCTTTGCGACTAAACATCTAACATATATTTAAAACTTAGTATCTAATTTGATATAGTCTAAAAATTCTCTACGTGTCGCTTCTTCTTTAAATTTACCTCCAAATTCCGAAGTTACCGTACTGCTTTCAATATCTCTAATACCTCTAGAATTTACACATAAATGTTTTGCATCTATAATACAAGCTACATCATTAGTATTTAAAACCTCTTGTAACTCTTTTACGACTTGAATGGTTAAACGCTCTTGAACTTGTGGACGTTTAGCAAAATAATCTACAATACGATTCATTTTAGATAAACCAACAACCGTTCCGTTTGAAATATATGCAATATGTGCTTTTCCTACAATTGGCAATAAATGATGTTCGCATGTTGAATACACTGTAATGTTTTTTTCAACCAGCATTTCGCCGTACTTGTATTTATTATCGAAAGTAGAGGCCTTAGGTTTTTTATTAGGGTTTAATCCGCCAAAAATTTCTTTAACAAACATTTTTGCGACACGGTTAGGTGTGCCACTTAAGCTATCGTCATTTAAATCTAAGCCTAAAGTTTCCATAATGTGGCGTACATCGTCTTTTATGATATCTATTTTTTCTTCATTTGTAAGCTTAAAGGCATCATTACGTAATGGCGTATTTGATGAAGTTCCAATATGGTCGTCTCCTAAAGATTCGAATTCTTCTATTTTATTTTCAATTTTCATCAGTCAAAAAAAGTCTTATTTTTAGTCTGCAAAGATAAACAAAACACTTTTGTTATGTTTTGTATTAACAAACAATTAATTGCTGTGTATTTGTCTGTTTTTTGAGAACTTAATTACATTTAAAAGAAAAAGCCTGAATATTTTGTATTCAAGCTTTTTAATAAACCGATTTATATTTTTTAGATATTAAAACTTAGCGATAGAGTTAGATTAGAATTTGTTCTATCAATAATTGCTGCATCAGTTAAACCAATATTATAAAGTGGTGTTTCGTTTGTTCTACTTGCTTGGTCGTAAGTGACATCTAATTTAGTATTTCCAAAGTTATAACCAACGCCAAAAGAATAGCCGTTTAAATCGCCTACGGTAACACCGTCTTTATATGGGCTTTCCTCAAATCGATACCCACCTCTAAAACTAAATTGCTTGTGTTTATACTCGCCACCTAATCTATATGTTGAAGCATTGGTTAGTATATTACTCATGGCATTATTTTGGTCTGCAAAAAAAGTATCAGACTCTGGTTTAAATTTTGTATTGCTATAATCTTTACGAGAATAATCAAAACTAATTAAACCTTGTGTTCCAAAAATATATGCTAAGCTACCAGTTACTTTTCCAGGTGTTTGCAGTTTGTATTGTGGATAAATATTTACTATTTGTGGATTAATTTCAATGACTTCATCAGCACCTCCTTCGGTTCTTAAATATTGCGTAGTTTCTTCTTCTATAGTATACCAAGTTGGAGAATCGTATGTTAATCCAACTCTAAATTCTGGGCTTAATTTTAAAATTCCACCTAATTGAAAAGAGAATCCGTTTCCTGTTGTAGACAACGTATTTTCAAAATCAATAAAGTTGATTAGAGAGCCATCATTAAAGTTATCTTCTAGAAGTAATGTGGAACGTTGATAATCTATAAAGTGCGAATTTAAGTTTAAACCTAAATATAAATTATCTTCATATTGTGCCGCTATATTAAAAGAGATTTTACCATTATAACCTGTTGATGTATAAGTGTATTCATGTTCAAAATTGCCATTTGCTAAATTTGAAGAGTAGGCAGTATTAGCATCGTCATCTATGTCGTCTGGTTCTAAAATAAAAGATTCAAAGCCCAAAAAAGCTTGCTGATGTGCAAAACCATATGAATTTCCTATATCTGCATAAGCATCAATAAGTGATTCGTTATCTAAAGCGGAGATTTCATCTAATCTTAAACCATCTGCATAGTTTAAAAAATAGAGATCTATGGATTGATTGTTTGTATTTGTTCCAAAAGCAAACCAATTGTTGTCAAAATCATTTGTTTTATCATAAGCAATGGCCAATGTAAATTTTTTCCAAGGCGAATTATCATTGTTATTGGCAAAAACAAATGCTGCACCACCTTGATTTATATCGAAATTAGAATCGTTAGCACTTCCTGCTCCATTAAAGTATTGCGTGTCATTAGTTGTTTCTGCAGTAGATAATGTAAACGACGCATGGCTACTATTAAATATAGCAGATCCTGCAGGGTTTAAACTAACGGCACTCATATCGCCACCTAGTGCGCCAAAAGCACCACTTAAGGCTCTAAAACGAGCGGTTCCTTGAATTTCACTTTGCGAGTAACGTAAGGCATCTGATATATCTTGAGCGTATAGTGTAGACATAGATAATATACCTATGAATAGTAAATTTAACTTTTTCATATATAATACTTTTTATTCTTTTTTAGATTTTATCCGCGCCTTCCTCCTCTTGAAGAACCACCTGAACTTCTACTGCTTCCGCTAGAACTTCTGCTACTGCTTGAAGATGATCTTGTGGTAGAGCCTGAGCTTCTGCTAGAAGACGATCGTTGTACACCAGAAGGCGAGCTAGAACTTCTTCTGCTCGTTCCAGAGTTATAACTACTTGAAGACCTTGACGTAGTAGATCTACTTCTTCTTACTGCTGGTGAAGAAGACCTTGTAGTAGAATTTCTTGATGGCGATGTTGTTGTAGAACGTCGTCTAACGACATTAGTGCCAACACGCGAATTTGTAGAGCTATTTCTATTTATAGTTGAGGTTGAGCTCCTTCTTCTTGAAGTGTAATTCCTTGAATTTGTAGAACTTAAAGTGTTTGAACGACTAGATAAACTACCGCGTCTGCTAGAATTATACGCTAAACCTCTGCTGTAATAACCATTATTATTTCCATAATATCTATTGTTTCTGTAATACCGAGAGCCATAATAACCGTAACCATATCTATAGGGGTTGTTAAAAGCCCAGCTATTGTAATAACCACCATAAAAACCACCACCATAATACGGAGGACACCAAAAAGGATCATAATAACCCCAATTATTCCAACCCCATCTATTCCATCTATTCCACCCCCAAGCATATCCAGTATTCCAGCCCCAGTTATTCCAACCGTTATCTACATAATTTATGGTAACTTGGTTGTTGTTTTGTCCCCAACCAGCATAACCTTGATAGTTGTTGCTAATAGAGTCGTTTTCAACATAATTATCACTAACATAAGAATCGATGTCTGTAAAAACAGAACCGCCTTCAATATCTTGATACTCTAATGATTTGCTTTTAAAATAATTTTTATAATAATCGTTTTGCGAATTGTTATTTACTGCAACAACAGTTTCTTCTTGTTGAACAGGTTTTTCTGAGGCACCATAAATACCATCATTGTCAACTCCTACATATTGATAAGAACCACATGATGATAAACCAAATAGCAAGCCAAGGATTGCTAAAAGGGGCATTTTTCTTTTTAAGTAGTTATTAAATTGCATATCTCTAGAATTTTATTGTTGAACATAACAAAAATAGTTAGTTTTGCTGAACTATTTTTACATTTAACATATTCACAATATTTGTGCCAAAACATTAATATGAGCAAAAAACTTACAAGTAGAGCAGAGGATTACTCAAAATGGTATAACGAATTGGTTGTTAAGGCTGATTTAGCGGAGAATTCGGCGGTTAGAGGTTGTATGGTAATTAAGCCTTATGGTTATGCGATTTGGGAAAAAATGCAAGCAGAATTAGATAAAATGTTTAAAGAAACAGGTCATCAAAATGCATATTTCCCATTATTTGTACCTAAAAGTTTGTTTGAAGCTGAAGAAAAAAATGCAGAGGGTTTTGCAAAAGAATGTGCTATTGTTACTCATTATAGATTAGAAAACGATCCAGATAAACCTGGGAAGTTGCGTGTAGACCCAGATGCCAAATTAGAAGAAGAATTGATAGTTAGACCAACTTCAGAGGCTATAATATGGAATACTTATAAAGGTTGGATTCAATCGTATAGAGATTTACCACTATTAATTAACCAATGGGCAAATGTGGTGCGTTGGGAAATGCGAACACGTTTATTTTTGCGAACTGCCGAATTTTTATGGCAAGAAGGACACACAGCACACGAAACAAAACAAGAAGCAGTAGACGAAGCCAAATTAATAAATAATGTATACGCAACATTTGCTGAAGAATTTATGGCTATACCAGTTATTCAAGGTTTAAAAACCGAAAGTGAGCGTTTTGCTGGTGCAGAAGAAACCTTTTGTATTGAAGCTTTAATGCAAGACGGAAAGGCTTTGCAAGCTGGAACATCTCATTTTTTAGGTCAGAATTTCGCTAAAGCTTTTGATGTTAAGTTTGCTAATAAAGAAGGCAAACAAGATTATGTCTGGGCAACATCTTGGGGTGTTTCTACCAGATTAATGGGGGCATTAATAATGACGCATAGCGATGATTGCGGATTGGTTTTACCGCCTAGTTTGGCTCCAAACCAAGTTGTAATTGTTCCTATTTATAAGAATGATGAGCAATTCGATGCTATAACTAATGTAGTTAATGGTATTTTGAGTGATTTAAGAAAAAAAGGAATTACTGTTAAGTTTGATAATAGAACGACTCACAGACCAGGGGCTAAATTTGCACAGCACGAATTACAAGGTGTGCCTTTACGAATTGCAATAGGACCTAAAGATTTGGAAAATGGAACGGTTGAATTAGCAAGAAGAGATACTTTAACAAAAGAAATTGTTGAATTAGATAATTTAACAGAAACTGTTGAACGATTAATGGTCGAAATTCAAGATGCATTATTTAATAAAGCCTTAGATTTTAGAAATAATCATATTACTGAAGTTAATACTTTTGAAGAGTTTAAAACAGTTTTAGAAACTAAAACTGGTTTTATTTCAGCACATTGGGACGGTACAGCAGAAACAGAAGATAAAATTAAAGAACTCACTAAAGCTACAATTAGGTGTATTCCGTTAGATTGTAAAGATGAAGATGGTGTTTGTGTATATAGTAGAAACCCTTCTAAACGCAGAGTATTGTTCGCAAAAGCATATTAAATAAATTTTTTTAAAAAAAGTTTATATAGGTATTGCAAGAGTGGAAAATAGTTGTATTTTTGCATCCGCAATGGAAACGTTGTGAGTTATTTGAAAGGTGCTGCAAGTTTAGATTTTAGTATTTATATTTGAGCACTTAAAAACAAATGGCCCGTTCGTCTATCGGCTAGGACGCCAGGTTTTCATCCTGGTAAGAGGGGTTCGATTCCCCTACGGGCTACAATATTTTAATAATAAAAAGAAAAAATGGCAAATCATAAGTCAGCATTAAAAAGAATTAGAAGTAACGAAGCTAAACGTTTAGTTAACAAGTATCAACACAAAACAACGCGTAATGCTATTAAAAAATTACGTGAGTTAACAGATAAAAAAGAAGCTGAAAAAATGTTTCCTACCGTAGTTTCTATGTTAGATAAATTAGCAAAGAAGAATGTTATTCATGCTAATAAAGCTGCTAACCTAAAATCTGGTTTAGCAAAACACGTTGCGGCGCTTTAATTAGACTTGAAGTATACTATAATTTAAAAAGCTTCTCAGTAAATGAGGAGTTTTTTTTTGGAAATTAATGAGGTGTCTAAAAAGTGAAGAAACATGTCTTTTTGAGCCTTTCGACTTACTTCGGTTCACTTTGCACCGCTCAGCACAAGTCGCTACCATTGACAGATTAATGATTATCTTTCAATAATGCTTTAGGGAATTTTGCTTTAAATCTATGTAATCTTGGAATAGATACATTTCTTATATAGGAATTATTTGGATGCAATCTTTCGTAGTTTTGATGATATTCTTCAGCGATCCAAAATTTTTGAAATGGATAAACTTCAGCTGCAATTTTCACATTCAAAGCTTTTGCTAAAGCTTCTTTCTTTTTAAGAATAATTTGTTTTTGGGTTTTGTCTTGATAAAAAATAATAGAGCGGTATTGAGAACCTCTATCGTTTCCTTGACCGTTTAATTGGGTAACATTCTGCGAAGCAAAATAGACGTCGACTAAAGTTTCAAAACTTACTATGTTTGGATCGTAAATAATTTCTACAGCTTCTGCGTGTCCAGTATTTCCTGTGTTACTAGAGGCGTAAGTTGGGCTTTTAGTATGCCCACCAGAGTATCCAGAAATAGATTCTTCAACACCTTTTATGCTTTCATAAATAGCTTCAACACACCAAAAACAACCGCTAGCAAAATAGGCGCGAGCTTTTCCGTTTTCAATGGGTACTTTAATGGGTTTTTTATCAATTACTGCTTGTTGTTTTTTGTTAACCTGGGCTGTGTTTTGGCAACTAAAGCATAGGCTTAATGCCAATAAAGGGATGATGCGTTTCATAACTCGTGTTTTTATTTTTTAATAGACGTATAAAAATACAAAACCTTAAATGAAAGATTGTATTAAAGAAAAAAGCCTTCAAAATTGAAGGCTCTTAAAATATATATTTAAATTGGAGTTAAAGTTTTGAAAACATTTTTCCCATTTTTGTTTTTTGTTCTTCTGCTAGAGCAGCATCAACTAAAATACGACCACTATGCTCGTCTGTAATTACTTTTTTACGCGAAGCAATTTCAACTTGAACCTGTGGCGGAATAGTAAAGAAAGACCCTCCAGATGCGCCTCTTTCTATAGGCACTACTGCTAAGCCATTTTTTACGTTTTTACGTATTCTGTTATAGGCGGCAACTAATCGGGCTTCAATTTGCGTTTTATAATCTTCAGATTTTTTAATTAAAGCTTTTTCTTCTTTTTCGGTTTCTGCTAAAATAGCATCTAATTCACTCTTTTTGTGTTTTAGATGGTTTTCGCGTTCTTTTACACGCTCTTTAGTTTCTGCAATAACTTCTTTTTTCTGTTCTATTTGAACTTTGAATTCTTTTATATGCTTTTCGGCCAATTCAATTTCTAATTCTTGAAATTCTACTTCTTTAGTAAGCGAGTTAAATTCTCTGTTATTTCTAACATTTTTTTGTTGCTCGGTATACTTCTTTATTAGGGCTTTAGCTTCTTCAATAAGATTTTTCTTTGAAGTAATATCGTTATCGATTGCCTCTAAGTTTGTTATAAGTTTTTCTAACCTAATGTTTAGTCCAGCGACTTCATCTTCTAAATCACGAACTTCTAGCGGAAGTTCTCCACGAACATTTCTTATTTCATCTATACGAGAATCGATGAGTTGTAAATCGTATAAAGCTCTTAGGCGCTCTTCTACAGTTACTTCTTTCTTTTTAGCCATACTTTAAAAATACTTAACAGGATTGGTATTTGTGTTTGATAAAACGACTGCAAAATTAGTAATTTTTTTTGTAAGATATGCTACTAAAAGTTTTTTTGTGAACTGTTCGCTTTCATAATGTCCAATATCTGCCAAAAGTATATGGTTTTCAGCCATAAAAAAATCGTGGTATTTTAAATCTGCAGTTATAAATGCATCTGCTCCAAAGGCTTTTGCTGCTTGCATTGCAAAACTGCCCGATCCACCTAAAACAGCTACTTTTTTAATAGGTTTGTTTGTTAAAGCCGAATGCCTAATACAGTGGGTATTCATTTTAGTTTTTACATGGTTTAAAAAACTTTTCTCATCCATGGGGTTTTTTAAATCGCCAATCATGCCCATACCAATATGCTGATTTTTGTTTTCTAAAGGTGTTATTTCATAAGCAACTTCTTCATAACTATGTGTTTTAAATAGTGTTTTTAGTATTTTAGGTTCTAAATGTTTTGCATAAGTAATTGTTATTTTTGTTTCTTCCTCGGTATGTAAAACGCCTTTTTTGCCAAGGCTTGGGTTTGAGTTTTCATTGCCTTTATAAGTGCCTAATCCATTTACATTAAAGCTACAATCGTTATAATTGCCAATATTTCCTGCACCAACATTAAATAAAGCGGTTCTTAATTGTTCAGCTTCATTTTTTGGAACATAGGTCGTTAGTTTTTTTATGGTTTTACTTTGCGGAATTAAAATTTGTTTATTGTTTAATTCTAACTGATTGCAAATCATATCGTTTACGCCTTGTAAAGCGTTATCTAAAGCTGTATGTATGGCGTAAATGGAGATATCGTGTTTAATAGCTTTTAAAACAACACGCTCTACATAATTTTTGCCAGTAAGTTTTTTTAATCCTTTAAAAATAATAGGGTGGAAGCTTACTATGAGGTTACAGTTTTTATCAATCGCTTCGTCTACAACACTTTCAAGTGTGTCTAAAGTGACTAGAATACCTGTTATTTTTTCATTTTTGTTGCCAACTAAAAGGCCTACGTTATCAAAATCTTCGGCATAAGCTAAAGGCGCAAGTGTTTCTAAGTGATTTATAACGTCTTGAACTTTCATATTATTTTTGGTATGGATTATAAAACAAATATAAATATTATATTTTCGTAGCTGTGAAGCTAATTAGAAAAATATTATACCCTTTTGTACCTATATATTATTTGGTGACTTGGTTGCGAAATAAATTATATGATTTAGGTATTAAAAAATCTGTGTCGTATAATTTTCCTGTGCTATGTGTTGGTAATTTAAGCGTAGGTGGTACTGGAAAAACACCAATGATTGAGTATCTGATTAAACGGCTTAAAAATGATTTTAAAGTAGCGACATTAAGTAGAGGTTATAAGCGTAAAACCAAAGGATTCCTGTTAGCTGATATAAATTCGACTGCCGAATCTATTGGTGATGAACCCTTTCAATTTTATAATAAGTTTAAAAATGATGTTTTAGTTGCTGTTGATTCGGATAGAAATAGTGGGATTAAAAACTTAAGAAGTTTAGAGGATAAACCAGAAGTTATTTTACTTGATGATGCTTTTCAGCATCGTAAAGTTAAAGCTGGGTTTAATATTCTGCTAACGACTTATAGTAATATTTATACTGAAGATTTTGTGTTGCCAACGGGCGATTTACGCGAGCCTAAAAGTGGTGCAAAGCGCGCTAATATTATTGTGGTTACTAAATGCCCGAAACCTTTAGAGGTTTCAGAAAAGAATAGTATTTTAAATAAGTTAAATCCTGAAAGTTATCAGCATATTTTTTTTAGTTCGATTGCCTATTCAAGTGTTGTAATTTCTAATAATTCTACTAAAAAGGTAAATGATTTAAAAGATTTTGCTTTAGTTACAGGTATAGCGAACGCACAACCTTTGGTTGATTTTTTAGAAGCTAAAAACTTGAATTTTAAGCATTTTAATTTTAAAGATCACCATGAGTTTTCTCAACAAGAGATTCTTCAATTAGAAAAACAAGAATTGATTATTACTACCGAAAAAGATTTTATGCGATTACAACGAAATGAAACTTTTAAAAATAAATTATTTTATTTGCCAATAACTGTGGTTATAGATAATGAGACAACGTTTAATGAATTAATTAAACAAGCTATTACGCACTAGTAGAAGAGTTCTTTTTAGAAGTTAATGCGTTGTAAAGTTTTTTCTCAAACTCTTCTTGTTTAAATGGTTTTGGTATAATATCTGTAAAACCAGCTTCTTCAAACTCATACATTTTGTCTTCAATTGTTACCGCGGTTAATGCAAAAATGGTTAGTTCTTTATCAAAACGCCTTACGAGCTTAGTGGCTTCAATTCCGCTAATTCCTGGCATATGAATATCCATTAAGATAATATTGTAATCATGATTTTTAATCATCTCTACGGCATCTTCACCATTATCTATAATATCGCATTTAAGATTCATTTTAGTAAGAATCTTTTTGGTTATCATTTGGTTTATTTTATTGTCTTCAACTACTAAAATTTTAATATTAGTTAAGTCTAATACACTAGTTTTTTCATTAAAATACGTTGTGTTTTTTTCTTTTGCTTCTTCAACAGGGGTGTATTCTAAAGGAATTTCAAAATAAAAAGTTGTGCCTTTTCCTAATTCACTTTTTAAATAAATTTTACCTTTTAAGATATCAATTAAACCTTTAACTATAGAAAGCCCTAAGCCTGTACCACCATATTTTCTGTTAATTTGAATAGAGCCTTGCGAGAAACTTTCAAACATATGCTCTTGTTTTTCCTTGCTAATACCAATGCCA
>Ga0316189_10000907_pt1 | contig 29588 bp, 30 predicted proteins | sample LowCovwburrow_MG_FD_204930 | JGI IMG/M metagenome (GOLD analysis project Ga0316189, IMG submission 204930) | Coastal sediment microbial communities from Maine, United States - Lowes Cove worm burrow | ecosystem: Environmental > Aquatic > Marine > Coastal > Sediment | place: USA: Maine...
AAGTGCGAAGCACTTGTCCGGAATCCAGGTTTTTCAATGCGTTCACTGGATGCCGGATCAAGTCCGGCATGACGGTTGGAGGTTAATGGGACAGCACTGCTCCAGTATGCTGCAGCCTGGGTCGGGGGAGTGCGATCCTTTGGTTTTTAAACAATCGTTGGCATGGCTCATTGGCTTGTTCTTTTCATGTTTAACCGCCCTGGCAGATGATATGTTACTCATAGACGACTTCAAAGAAAGTGGCGGAATGTCGCAATTGAGGACGCCCTGGAGGCTGGTGACCGATGGCGTTATGGGCGGGGTTTCCGCTGGAAAAATGTCTCAGGAACAGATCGACGGACGCCGCGCATTGTGTATGCGGGGTCAAGTTAGCCTGGATAACAACGGTGGTTTCATCCAGATAGCTCTGGACCTTGATCCGCTCGAATACCTCGATGCCAGTGGTTACACAGGAATCCGCGTTATTGTCCGCGGTAACGGAGAATCGTACGGCCTCCACCTCAAGACCTCAGACATCGGGCTTCCCTGGCAGTCTTATCGCAGTACCTTCGAAGCCGGACCCGCGTGGCGCGAAATACAACTGCCGTTCCAGAATTTCGAGCCCCACCGGATAAATGTACCCCTTGATACCGCCCGTTTGAGCCGCCTCGGGCTGGTTGCCATCGGGCGTGCCTTCACAGCCGATCTCTGCGTGGCACAGATCGGTCTTTACCTCTGACCGTCAACAATGCCTGCTTTGCCGGATGCAATGGCGGTCGTTCGAGAATAGATAGCAACTGTAAAAGACTTAGCCGGCTCGGTCCAGATTTCTCGGTGCCGAGACTCAACTTTCCGGTGTGAGTATCGGGTCAGTTGATCAACCGATAAGCCCCAATATTTAATCACCGAGGTTCTGTTCGCGCGAGGAATCAGCGTGGCAGTTCGCTGGAACGGGACAGACGGGCCTATAAAAGACAGCGTGGGGAGCATATAGAATCGCGCAATACGGAGCAGTTGTACCTGTGTGATCCGATGGCATGGTTTTATCGTACCTCTGTCCGTGTCTGCAATTAAAAGCTGCCAGCTGAAGGCAACAGCGACCAATAGCAGATGCAACCACTAAAAAATTGACCATAGGAGAGCCATTATGAAACATTTGGTAAAGGGCGCCGGCAAAGCGCTTAAAACTGTAGCACTGACCCTGATCGTCGCGCCCGGCCTGCTGGCTATGTCTGTAAACAAGGTATCGGCTGGCTGGGGCGGTGGGTATTATTCCTGTGCCAAAACCCCGATTGTCGATGTCTCGGACTTGACCATGACTGAGGGTGCCGAGGCCCTGGGCCTGGATATTCTGGCTTCGATCATACCGGACTCGGTAGCCGAACTACTGGACACCAGTGAAAACATAACACTCTTCGCCCCTACCGACGAGGCCTTTGAGAGTATTCCTACCGACATTGCGGCAGCGATCATTGGCGACGAAGCGATTTTGACCACTGTGCTCGCTTACCACGTGACACCCAAAAAAGTCGACCCCAGACGCGTTCTCTACATACGGAAGCTGGATACTCTCGCTGAACAGAAGCTATTTGCCAGCCGCACCAGAAATGAGCCGATGGTCAATCAGTCAAATGTCAGCTGCGAAGGTTACCGGACTGCAAACGGGCTGGTGTGGGTGATCGATAGCGTGCTACTGCCGCAGTTTTGATGCGTTCAGAGCCTGAAGAATGTGTGCGTGCCTTCCCCCCAAGCCCTGTCGCAGCAAATATCGGTGCCCACAAATTAAATTTTGATATTTTTTGATCTTAGGTGATCCGAATATAGCCCGGCAGCGTAGAATACTCCAGGGAAAAGACAGAACAAGGCTGATATCAACCATGGTTGCTGCGCAAAATTGTAGTACAGGGCGAACAAGAGGAGAGGATGCGGCGGCACTCGCAATTCAGTGGATGGGTGCCGTCGCGGAGTCGCAGGACAGGGACGCTTTCTCGAGTTTGTATGAGCAGTTTGCACCCAAGGTCAAACGCTACATGATGCGCCAGGGTGCAGATGATGCCACCGCTGATGACCTTGCTCAGGAGACGCTGGTACAGGTTTGGCGAAAAGCGTCCCTCTACGACTCCGGCAAAGCGGCCCCTTCGTCTTGGATATTCACGATTGCCCGAAACCTGCGCACCGACCGACTTAGACGCCAGAAATACCATGAGGTGGAATTAGCTGAAGAGTTGCTGGAGTCAGGGCTTGCGGCAGATGGAAGAGATCGCGCGGTGGAGCACGTCCATGCTAACCAGATGGCCGAGTTGGTATCGAAACTGCCTACCGACCAGGCAGAGGTCATACGAATGTCATTTTTTGAGGGATTGAGCCACGCTGAGATTGGGCAGCGCCTGGACTTACCCCTCGGTACAGTTAAATCCAGATTACGACTGGCGTTCGGAAGATTGCGGACAGCCATAGGAGACTAGAAATGAACCTGAACAATCATCCAGACTCATCAACGTTACTCGCTTATGCCGCCGGAGCGGTAAATGAGGGATTCTCCCTTGTCATTGCGGCCCACTTGGAACTCTGTCCGGAGTGTCGAGACGAGGTGACGGAGGCAGAGGCCCTGGGCGGTGGACTGATGCAACATCTGCCTGCCGCTGAGATGTCGGACGCGGGGATGGCGCAGATTTGGGAGCGCATCGAGGCAGATCCGATACCGGAAAAGGTACACCGCCGCCCGGCTGAAACTTGGGGACTGCCGGCCGTGCTCGCACCCTTCGTGCCCGGTGGCTTGAGCGGCGTGCGCTGGCGAACCCTGGTTCCCGGAATCAAGCAACTGCGCCTGGAAAACGTGGAGAGCGGCCAGGGGAGTGTGCGCCTGCTTAGTATCTCCCCAGGTGCGACTGTTCCACAACACACCCACTTGGGCTCGGAGCTGACCCTTGTACTGCAGGGGAGTTTTCGAGACGAAATGGGACATTATAAACAAGGTGATCTGGCCGACGTGGATTCATCGGTGCAGCACCAGCCGGTTGTAGATTCGGACCAGCCGTGTATCTGCCTGATCGCCACCGATCAGCGTCTGAAATTCACCAGTGCGTTAAACAGAATGCTTCAACCACTAGTGGGGATTTGATATGAAAACCCTGGCGCTTTTGCTGCTCACAACCCTTTCAGCAACTGCCATGGCATGCCCTGGCAGTTCGGAACGCGGAATTAATGCAGCTGCCGGTGACCATGGCGGAACATGGTTGTGCCGCGTGCCAAATGGCACGATGCACATGACCCACGGAGTCTCAATCACTTGCACTTCGTTCTCTATTAACAACGATGAGGCCACGTATCAGCTGCGTTCCCTTCAAAATCCTGTGGTTCTGTTCTAACCGAAAAGCGGCGCGGGATCAAAAAGAGCGACATTGGGGAACGCTGCCATTCTTTGATGGCAGCGGGAACTTTTTCAGGCGTGGAGATAGTGAAGTATATTGATGCGAAGTAAAGCAATTCCCAGTACACATATCAAATCGCAGATATCTGGGTGTTTTTTGACATTAAGGGAACGTCTGATTTATTCGCCGTTCCGGACGAAGCGCAGCGTGGATCCGGAACAGTGGTTCAGGGAAGCACCGTCTACGAACCAAAGGACGGAGCAGTGGTGCAGGAATGTACCGTTTATGGACCTAAGGACGGAATCCATCCTAAACTAATCGATAAGTTACTGGATCCCGGCCTGCGCCGGGATGACGCAGTAATAGTGGGCCAAAACCAGTCCTGGACTGTTATCCATAGCGCAACGGCTTGTGGCCAAAAAACTCATCACTATTGATTTCTAGAGTCTATGGTTGGAGCCACAATGCCTTTGTGCCTGGCATCAATCGAGGCTTACAATTGGCCGAATCGTTTTTATACGCGCGCCGGCATGATCAGTGTGGCCATGCCGCTATTTCACACAGACCGACTAAGGGATCGTTATGGCTGCACCTTTGAGTAAGAAAGAAATCGAACAACTCCCTTTACATCCCTATGACGCCATGCGTGAAGATTTACAGACGGGGGATTTGATTTTTTGCTCCGGCTCGTATTTCTTTTCGTATGCCATACAGCGTTTTACGCGTTCGGTGTGGAGCCACGTCGGCATGATCTATAAAGATCCCACCTTGCGGAGAGTCTTTATCCTGGAGAGCGAGACCCTGATCGGTGTACGTCTGGCGCCGTTGTCGAAGTATTTGCGTGACTACCACGGCAAGAACCGCCCTTATCAGGGCAATATCGTGGTCGCACGGGTGCATCCTGCGATCGCCCAGGAGAAGCTCAATCACGCCATCAGTTTTGGCATGGACGAACTCACCAAACCATATGATAATTCCGAGATCATACGCATCGGCCTGCGCATCCTGTTCAAGGTCAGCCGCCGCACGCGTGATCGCAAATACATCTGTTCGGAGCTGGTCTACGATTGCTTCGATGGCATAGGTGTTCCGTTCAAGCTGCGCGATGAATATGTGAGCCCCGACGATATCTGGCTGGACGAGCAGGTCGCACCCCAGTATCGGATTATGTGATCAATCCGGCGCCGACGAGCCAAGCCGGCGATGGCCAGGTGGCGCGAAATTATTGTGTGGGCTCAATTTTGTCTGGTGTGCTGGTCAACCCCATGTCGCGCAAGAGATCACCGACTTAGTATTGCCTATGGTATGGGAGAATATCTCCTGAGGCTAAGACTGAATCCAAGACGCACTTACCAATCTCGGCCACAATGTTGCACCGAAAATAGTCAAAAATATACTGACAAGGCACGGCATAGAATCGGCACCTTAGCAAGCGAAAGATACTTCATGGGAGGCTGCCTTGACGGTGCACCGGAATGTGATGGTTGCGACTGATTTCTTCGGGGTAGAATTCTGGACGCTCCGGGCCTTTTGACCTATGACATATCGTGGAAGGGGAATTTCATAGGATGTATCAGACCTGACAGTTACCGGCTTCATTGGGGTAACTGTCAGGTCTGATCGACGCAACTACTGCATTTATATCGACTGTACCTTCTTTTTTCGTTTCATTCCTGACCCGGCAAGACCCAGCAAACCGGAACCTAACAGCCAAACCGCACCAGGTATCGGGACTGCTGATGGAACTACCTGCGCGAAAACGTCTGGGTCATCGAAACTAATATCAAAACTGCCGGTATTGAGAAAGTTCGATCTAGCGCTTATGCCCGCCCTACCAAAAAGGGCGAATTCAACCGAGGCCGTATCACCGACATAGCCCTGGAATGGAACCGATTTACCGAAAGCTATATCCAGGAAGGCATTGCCGGTAAAGATGTCCGTAAGAGGAAGACCACCCAAATCTTCGCCTACAAAATCCCCATACTTATCAACTGAGCCGTTTCCTCTTCGCCAAAAGACCTCACCTCCAAAGATGGATTTAACTTCATCAGGCCCTGGCATTGCTTGGCGTAAACCCACAGTCATGGTGATACCGGCACTGCCAGCGTTCTGAATATTTGGATTAGGGTTATTGATCAACAGTAACCGTCCGGTGAGGTGTAGATTTACATTACCGGAAACAAGGGTGCCGGGAGCGAGAGTGTTACTCTCGATTCCGAATATCGTTGCCTGGGAGGCTCTACTTTCGATGGTGTCTCCGGCGCCATCATCGGCTCGCTCTGAATCGGCCGTGACCTTTACTGCGCCGTTATAGAATGCCTGCGCAATGCCGTATTCTCCGTTAGCCAATGTAATCGACGCATAGGAAGAGGAGGGGCCTGAATCGGAGTCACGCAAAAACGGTGAACTAAACACGTTAGACACATTGGCAGTCGTTCCTGCAGTATATAGGGTGGCTGCGGCTGCCGGGCTTTCCAGCAAGAACAGGGACAGGACGCACAAACCGGCCACCTCTGCAGCCTTTATCAACGTTCTGTGGAAACCGTGAAGAACGCCACCTTTGGCGCGGTTGTTTAAAGTGATATTTTGCATTTTCCCTCCGTTGTCATTTATTTTATGAATCCCATTTCGGGTTCAATGAGATCAATCGCCTAACTGTCAGATGCTTCATCGTTCTAGGGACGCTATTGAATTCTCAATCCTGTTAATAGTCTGTAGAGCAACTACCACACGACCGTTTTGTGAGGCTACAAAGCAAGCCAGTAACATTCCTAACCCCATGATATTTCGCACAACATCCCTCCACCAACCCCACTATTTGAGAATAGAATTGTTTCGCATATTTCGTGCCATAAAATAATAAACATATTATCAATAAGTTATATTTTCTCGATTGAGCAAGTGTAAAAAATACTGACATTAATATTGTGGTAATCGATATCCAAGGATGCAGGTGTGCTGGTCCACCAGAATTTTATGCCTACTGATCCTGTCGGTCTCGCAAATTCGTACTGCTTGATATTCTTGACCTTCTTGTAGGACTGAGGCCAATCTATGATTTACTGTCAATGTTGCATTGAGACATCAGCTCAATGCGTATCAACGAACGGCCTGATTCCCGCTTATTAATTATGGAAATCTTCGTGCACTCTTTGGTAGCGCTGAATGATGAGCGTCAATAATGTATCTTGACCGACTCATTCGTTCATATTAATTGCATGGTTAATGCATCTATCGCTTCGGCTGGATAGTCCAGTTCAGGACATATTCAGTCTCAACCATTGGGAGCATAAGCTGGTTTTCAGAGCACAGTGGTATAGGTCACCACTCAGCGTGCCGAAAAGGAGGCTGATTGGCTGTCGATTTCACCGAGCATGTTGAAGTCATCCAAGATGCAGTAGATCGCCGGCACAAGGAACAGCGCGATCAGGGTCGCAGACATCAGGCCGAAGGCAATGCTTGCCGCGAGCGGAATCAAGACCTGCGCCTGCAGGCTTTTCTCCAGCAGCAATGGCGTGAGTCCGGCGATTGTGGTGACTGAGGTCAGCAGAATCGGGCGAAAGCGTGCGATGGCGGCATCGTGCGCGGCCTGCCTGACTGGGATACCGGCTGCACGCTCGTCGCGTATGAACACTACCAGCAGGATGGAATCGTTCACCACTACGCCGAACAGGGAGGCCATGCCGACGATGCTTGGCAGGGTGAGGTCAAGCCCAAGGGCCATGTGACCAAAGATAACGCCGATCAGGGCCGTGGGGATCAAGGACATCACAGTGATCGGTGCGAGGTAACCGCGGAACTGCAGCGCCAGCAGCATGTACACGCCGATCATGCCGAGCAGGACGTTACGCACGATGGAACTGCCGGTCTTGGCCGATTCATCGCTCTGTCCCTGGATGTTAATACTGATTGACGGATAGCGTTCCCGGAGCCTTGGAAAGATGTCGTCCTTGGCGGCGTTGAGCAACTCCTGGGTATTGGCGCGGGCACGATCGACATCACCCTGTATCGTTACGGTACGGCGTCCGTCGATACGATTGATCCTTGCCCAGCCGCGTGCCTCCTCCATCGTGGCAACCTCGGGGAGCGGGATCAGCTTGTTGTTCGGACCGACGATGCTCAGTTGCTCCAGGTCACCAATATTGACCCGGTCGCTGGCGGCAAGGCGCAGCTCTACCTCGTAGGTTTCCGCGCCTAGCGGAAACTCATCGGTCTTGAATCCCTGGAAGGCCGCTCGTACCTGGTTGGCAATTGTGTTGGCATCCAGTCCGATCACGCCGGCACTGTCCTTGAGGTGCAGTCGATACTCACGCTTACCCGGGCGCAGATCGTCGCTGAGGTCGGTCACGCCGTCAAAGCGGCCCAGCCAGGCCTTGAGTTCCAGCGCGGCCGCCTTGATTTCCTCCAGGTCTGTTCCAATCAGGCGCACATCGATGGCACGCCCGCCGGGGCCGATAGTCGGTTCAGCGAACTTGAGTGCGATGACGTCGGTTATGGCGCCTGCCTGTTCACGCCAACGGTTGCGGAACTCATCCAATCCGGTGTTACGCACCTCTGCGCCGAGCAGGTCGACCACGATACGCGCCACGTGAGGTCCGGTCTCGTAGGCGTCGGGGTTTTCGCCAAAGATGACGGTCAGGTTCTTTACCAGGTCCTGGCCATTCGGCTGTTTCGCCTTGAGTTCTGTATTGATGGACCAGACGACATTCTGCAGGTGTTCCATGATGCCTTCTGTTCTTGCCAGGGGGGTGCCCTGAGGCAGCAGGACGCGGGCTTCTAAGACGTCACCTTCGATATCCGGAAAACCGGTGAACTTGAGCAGGCCGCCCACAGGCATGGCGATCGCAAACAGTATCAGCATCAAGACGATGCCGACTGTGAGATAACGGTGCTTAATGGACTTGTCCAACAGGCTGGCGAAACGGCGATTGCGGAAGTTGGCGAAACCGCGCTCGAAGCCGGCACGAAAGCGGCTTGGTTCACTGTTGTGCATATGCATCAGCGAGTGGCCCAGATGGCTGGGCAGGATCAGGAAGGCCTCGATCAGACTGACTGTGATAACCATGATCAACACGATTGGCATGATTCGTAGGATCTGGCCGATTTCGCCGGTGATGAAGGCCAGCGAACCAAATACCAACAGGGTGGTGGCAAAGGACGAAGCAATACCAGGCAGTACCTGGGTCACGCCGGCAATTGCCGCCTGCAGAGGTTCGTCTCCCTTGTTCAGGCGCGAGGCGATATTTTCGGCGATCACGATCGCGTCGTCCATCAGCAGACCCACCCCGATCAGCAGGCCGACCATGGAAATCATATTGATGGTGACGCCCAACATGGGCAGCACGAACAGCGCTCCAAGAAAAGAAACCGGCAGGCCCATGGTGACCCAGAAGCTGTAACGGAAACTGAAGAACAGCCATAACACAAGGAACACGGCGACCAGACCCTGGATGCCGTTACTGGTAAGCATATTGAGTCGATCACTGACGATCGACGAGCGATCCTGGGTCAGAGTGAGCTGGACCCCTGGCGGGACACGCAAGTTCTCTTCGGCGACGAAGTCGCTGACCGCCGCATAGGCATTGAGGATGTCCTGCGCTCGGGTCTTTGTGATATCGAGGATAGCCGCGCGCTGGCCATTGAACAGGACCTTCTCCTCATCGAGGTCGAAACGATCGGTAATGGTTGCGATTTCTCCGAGCCGGATCGCGGCACCACGGCTGCCCGAGATGATCACCAGGTTCTCGAATTCCGCAGTGGTCTTACGTTGATCGTCGAAGCGCAACAGCACGTTTTCCTGTTCGCCCTGCAACTCACCCGCCGGGCTGCCAACACTCTGTTGCTGCAGAGTATTGGCGATATCTGCCGCGGACAGTCCGTAGCGGCGCAATGTCGGTGCATCCACCTCGATACGGATCTGATGGGTGGAGAAGCCCTTGATGGTCACCGTAGAGAAAGCCCGCAGCATCTGCAAGCGCGACTTGACGTCCTCGGCATAGGCCTTGAGTGCCACCGGGTCCTCGGGACCCGTTATCGCGACCGAGACGACGGCATCGGTACGGCCGAGTTCCTCGACTACCGGCAGTTCCGCCTGATCCGGGAAGTCGTCGATGGCATCGACTTCAGATTTCACATCATCGAGAAAGCGCGCCATCGGCGCGCCCTCACGCATTACCGCAGTGGCGATGCCGAGGCCTTCACGCGCCTCGCAGCGGGTTTCATCGATATCGCTGATGCCGTCCAGGGCGTCTTCCAGGCGGCGGCAGATCGCATTCTCGACCTCGTCTGTGGTCGCACCCTTGTACACAACACGGACTTCAACCTTGTCGTTCTTGATCTCCGGAAATGTCTCTCGCTGCAGGCCGGGGAGGGCGACGATGCCGAGGATCATAATCGCGGCCATCATCAAGTTCGCCGCGGTGGGGTGGCGGGCGAACCAGGCGATCATTGCCCACCCCTTGCGGAGGCCTGAATCTGTTTCTGCAGTGCTTCGTCGGGCACTGGGCTCAGCAGCATGCCTTCCACTGCCGGAATCAGATCGCTGACGACGACCTGGTCAGCGGGCTCGATACCGCCGGTGATGACGCTGACCTGACCCTGGCTGAATAGAATGGTTACCGGGCGAACCTGCAGGCGCAGGTCGTCTCCGACGACATAGACCTTGCCCGCCCGGATCGCACTGCGCGGCAGCAGAAGACGATTGCTCTGGATATGGCCACGAATAACCACCTGCACGAACATGCCCTTGGTCAGTGGTGGGCGTTTGCCCGGGATGACCTTGCTGAACGGATTGTCGACGCTGACCACCACCCCGATGGTGCGTGTCTGTGGATCGACCTGGTCGCTGAAGCGGATGAATCTGGCTTCCCATTCGGCCATCTCGTTGCCCATGTCCATGCGCACCAGTGGCCGGAAACCGGTGAAGTCCTGCAACCCGGCCTGCAGATCAGAGATCGCCGGTACCGGCTCCTCACGTCCAACAAACAGATTGCGAAGCGACGAAATCGCCACCTGTGCAACTATCTCCACACGTTCGACCGCATCGCCTTCAAACAGGGTCTGCCCGATGCCAACGTACTGATCCTTCTCGACCGCGAGATTAGCAATGCGCAGATTGAAAGGTGCGTTGACCGCGGTGTTGGCAAGGTCGCGTTCGGCCTGGGATACCTTCGACTCGAGCAGGCGGCGTTGGGTCGGGATGAGTGCGAGGATGTTCTGGGTATTCTGCACCGCCGTGCGGGCGCTGAGTGTGGTGCGCTCGGCATTATCGACGTCGCTCTGCGAGGCGGTACCCTTGTTCGACAGTTTACTGATTCGTTCCTTCTCGCGCTGGGCAAGACGGAGATTGCTCTGATCGATAGCCAATGAGCTCATGGCATTCTGCTCCTGCACGTCCAGTTCAGCCAACTCAGCGGTGGCCTGGGCAAGCTTCAGCTCATAGTCGACCGGATCGATACGGAACAGCGGCGTACCCGCGGGAACGATTTCACCATCGCGCAGGTTGGGATAGGTCTCGATGACCCTGCCTGCGACTTGAGCGACGGCCGCCCAGACCTTGCCCGGCTCCACTTCCCCGTAACCCTTCGCTTCGGGAACAAGGTCCAGCAGCTGTGCCTCGATGACACGCACGGATTGACTGGGTTCGCCATGCTCCGTCTTGGTCGGCGGTTTTTTTCCGCTGGCCATGAAGACGACCACGAGGATACCGATTGCCAGTGGCGGAAGTACCCAAAGCGCGCGCCAACGGGACTGCTTCAAATTATTCATTGTGATGATTTTCCGGATGGTTTAGATATTTGAATGAACCGTATCATGTTGTTATCAAGAAGTATTACGGTTGATCTGTGTGGTCAATGACTTGAGTGATAAGGCTGTGGCACGCAAATATTTCCCTACTGCAGGGTTGTAGAGGTTTGAAAGTGTAGTCGAGCTACGCGAGGGGACACACATGCGGGTTAAATTGCGCGGTTTTCTATCGATATACAGGCTATCGAGTCCATGTCTTGGGGCGGTAGCATTCCAACCCGATTATGTTCAAAGCACTAGTCTCGGTTATCTTCCCGAGTTGCGTGGATACAAAGGTTCTGTGAAGCTTTCCGCCCCCCGCAAGGAGGAGTTCAGCTCGTACCTGAGTGTTAAGGTGGTGATGAAAGTGCAGAAGAAGTAAGGCCAGGCTATCCGGGAAGATCAGGCGAGTCTCCGGGGAGGTCACTATATTGCTTCACTCCCACGAGTTTTCCTTTTAGGAATTTTCCATGGAGTTTCCGAATAATTTTCAGCGCCGCGTCATCAGGCGTCACATTGATTAGTCCGTGACGTTGAATCACGCCCATAGTATCGGGGATCAATAAAATGCGGCAGCTCACTATTCGCGGTTGCGCGGAGAAGGGAAGGCGAAACCACTTTTCAAGAACTTTATTGGCAAAATTCCTCAGATCTTTTCGTGTCGTCGCTTCGGTGATTCTCGGGATGATTAGATTCATATGCCATCGACCTTTGATCCGAGACAAAAATCTAGGATTCTTCTTTGAAATTTCAATTTTTCTCTGACCCGATGAAAAAGCCCGGCTTATAGCCGGGCTTTTTCATCGTCGATCACGTAATGGCGTTACCAATACGGCCGGCGGGGTTGAACTTCAAGTCCTTAGTAACTCCGGCCGCGTGAGGGGCGGTCCGTTTTGGGCTTGGCTTGGTTGACTTTCATGTTGCGCCCCTTTAGGTCGGTTTCATTGAGGCCCTTTATCGCCGCATCGGCTTGCGAGTTGTTGGCCATTTCGACGAAGCCGAAGCCTTTCGATTGCCCGCTGAATTTGTCGATAATTAGGTTGACTTGGGAGACCTCACCGAAACGGGAAAATGCCTCGCGCAGATCCTCGTCGGTGGCGCTGTAAGGAAGGTTGCCTACATAGATGTTCATATCTTTAATATCTCTGAGATTTCGTGCATTGGTTCAATTTGACACTATCGAAAAACACCAAGCACAGAATTTCTTCGACAGGAGAATGCCGCGTATTACGATAGCGCGTCACAAGGCTAGGATTCTCACGGGGAAATTGGTGGGACTTGCTAAAAAAAGCAGCAACCATGCCGCATTCGGAGAAACCAGACTATCCTTTAACTATCACATAATAACAGGTAAACGAGGGAAACACTACTCTCTAGTGGGTTCAGCAGAATTTCCAGAACTCTGGCTGCCCCAATACACACGTCGGTTTCAAATAGGAGAAAGGCCTGGAGTTGCTGCTAGAGGTCGCTTGTGCGGATTAGAATCGAACCATCCTCTTCATAGACTTCGTCCTGTATGAGCTTTCTCGCCGCTTCTTCTATAGCTTTTCGATATCTGGCTACGGACCGCATAGGTTCTTCCTCTGAGGCGCCGAATTTATCTCTCATGATATCTAGCGGAACCCTGCAAAGCACACGTTTTTTGTTTACGTTTGCCGCAATAGTTGCCACTTTGGTCACGTTGTTCCAACACTCAAGTCTAGGGAAAGAAATTCCTGTATCTCCTGAGTCGGATGTTCGATGGCGGGTCAATAGCATATTGAGTCTGCCTCGCTGGTGCAGCGCAATTCAATTGCGGTAATGGTGTGGGTGCGAAACATATTATCTCCAAGTCGTATAAGGACATGAGCGGCGCAGGCGATCGGCGGCGCTGTTGAGAATTTCCTGCGCCGGGGTTCGTGCAGTCCTCTCGACGAGTCAGCGACCTTCAAAACAGCTACTATCACAGGTTTACTCTTGGCAGTAATCTATTTCGAAAATCTTAAAGCAGGAAAAAATGTAAATTACCAATGAGGTCAAAACCCGACAAATGCTCTGGCCTTAGGTAAGGCGGTTGAGTCACAATCGTTCCTTGTTGCGAGGACCGGACAAACGGCGTTTCAGTACGGCAGAAATCCGCAGACACTTCTTAGGCCAACGGTCTTTTCAGCCTGAAAATATTCACCGAACACGGTCATCCCCAAACAGTGATTTCGTTTCTTTTTTTGACTTCTTCGCGGCTCTCTTCTCCTGTAGTGTCAGGGCCGGTTTTTTCTTCGCTTCTTTATTGCTTTGACGATTCTTGCTCATGGAAATATCTCCTGGTGGTAGCTCAGCACGGTTCCTTTCATGTCTGCGTCAAGTCTGACTGCGGTGCTTCAAGGAAAGCTCCCCGCCAGCCAAGCGTGGAGCGCTTTTGTTCCCGCTCGTTTTGCAGCGGCGCGGTAAGTTCTCAATCCTGTCGACAGTGTATTTTGGGTTACCCGGTGACTTATACCGTTGGCCTGCTATGCGCCAAACATCGCCAGTCCTGCCAGGCGCCCTCGTAGTATTCTATGTCCAATTCATTGAGAATTTAGTGGTGGTATTCGACGTTGTCGTTGATGGCCTCGAAAGCTGCCAACGTATCACCGGGCACCTGAATGCAGCCTTCGTGGACTTGATGACATGGATCCGGAGACCAAGCGACCTAGGAAGACTTTGTCGGACTTCACCAGGCGGCTCATTAACGCTTCCTAATCATAGGGGGATGGCAGAGTCATTTTCAACCACGCGAACTTTTCTCTGCATAGTATAGCTTAAAATGTGATTGAAATTTTATATATATTTTCTCGCGGCTGGATCGATCCAGCTTGGTGACAGGCGGATCAGAGATTGTCAACGTATTGTTGAAAGATATTTCTCAGATGTTGGAATGAGCAAAGTTTCGAGGGGTAATCGAGTCTCTAAGCGCTTAAGCCTTGACCAAGTCGAAGGTGATACTAAGAATGTTCCGCATAGTCTAACCCGGGATGGAAGCTGACTCGATTGCAGCACTATAGCCGCAGGGGTCTGGCTGCATTCGCAGTCAATCCGCCTCGACAAAGTCCGTATATTCCTTTTTTACCGCCTGTACACAAATATCGACGTATCGGGCCCCGTGCTCGGGGCGGGCAAGGGCAGAATCGGCTCGTATACGACCATCCGGGAAGCAGATCCGAAAATCCACTGCGTCGCTGGGGAATCTCGTATATGGCTCCAACTCGGTCAGTTCGACGGATTTGATGTTTTCGGGGTAGGCATATTGAGTGACGGCTATCTCTGATGGCGTGGCGTGGTGGCCCTCCTTGTCGGCGTAAAGCTCCTGACTGAGTTTGACAACTTCAGGCATCGCGTACCAGTTTGCAAGCTTGCAGCGAATACCGGCGGATTGGTCAACGGGCCGAAAGCTCCAATCAGCGTAGATCTCAGCAAAGGCAGTTTGTACGGTGTTGATGTTGCCGCCATGGCCGTTGAGAAAATAGAAACGCCGAAAGCCGTTGCGGCTTAGCGATGTGACATAATCTTTTATCAGTGCGATCAGCGTGGTTGGCCGCAGACTGATGGTGCCGGGAAAGGCGAGATGGTGCTGCGCCATGCCCAGATTTATGGTTGGCCCGACTAGAATATCAGCCTCTTTACCGACACGGTCAGCGATAGTCGAAGGGCAGATGCAGTCGGTTCCGATCAGTCCCATGGGGCCATGCTGCTCGGTGGAGCCTATGGGAATAATGATGCCCTGCGAGTGCTGCAGGTAGCCTTCCACTTCTATCCAGGTCATCAGATGCAACTGCATACAAGGCCCTCAGATGGTTGAATACACGAAGGTCCTATGGTAGCCGATTTTTCGTCCCGAGCAGTAGATTGAAGAGTGGTGTGAATAACACTTCACACTTTTGAGCATGGAAGCGAAACTCTAGATCTTCGACCCACTAGTATTCCTTCAAGAAGATATTGCTGTTGAATATCAAAGAAATACTGCATCGCTCAGCTGAACTGAAAAATGTTAACCAAGTTTCTTGAGTTACCGCACACGATGATTCCGGCCGGACAGTATCCAGCAGGATCATGTGTAGTGTTGCCTACAAACATGCTGAAAGCGCTCCAGCAGGGTGGTCCAAAGATGAAAGCAGAACATCTTCCTATGCTGAGTTAAATGCTCGAACATCTTGGGAATAAAGCCCTAAAGGATCCATTTGAAAAGCTGATCGAATTTAGGGAATATTCATGGAGACCCCTCAGCTTACTATATCCATGGAGGAATTTATGCGGCGCACCGGCTTAGTAGAGGTTACCCCCTCACCTATGCTTTATCAGGTATTGAAAGGATCAAATAGTTTATCCGTTATGCCTGGTATGCTGGTTGTAATTCTGTCTGGTGACAAATCCCGGTCAGGGAAAATTAGCAAAATACAATGAGCATACCGACATCATCCATGACAACGGTGACGGTACCGGAACTATTGCGCCAGCTCCTGGTGTTACCGAAATGCCAGATTACAGCCAAGCGGATGAATGACGAATCATCCAGGAGTAGGAAGATTGAGTCATCTATATAGCATCGCAGAAGTGGTGCCTAACCCATCTGTCGCCAACGCCGTTTCGACCGCTCTATCAAACACTGACGGCCTGAACCTGCCCATGGTGGTTATCTACCAGGATCAAGTAGTTGCCACTACGGAGGGACTCCTTCTGGGTACACCCTTAACCGATAGTGACACCAGCGTTGCAGACCTGCGGTCAGAGATTCCTGATCTCGGTTATATGACCGATCCTCAATTTCTATCCCTTCTCATCATCACGCTGGTGAAGCAATTGGCGGCAGGCACCGAGGTAGCCCTCTCCTGGTTGGTGGATCTGATTCGCTGCCGGGATGTCGAGGGAGTCCTGGTAGAACAGATTATTGCCGCTGCGGATAGGTATCTCAAAATCGTGGCAGTTGTAACGGTGGATGAGGAAGGGTGGCAAATCGCAGTATGCGCTCGGTGATTCAACCGAGCCTGCAGGGTGTTCATGGCGAATTGATACTATGCCAGCAAAGAGGCGATAAAGAAATATTTTCAGCTGCTCAAATGTTGGCACAAGATACTGCTAATATGCTACCAAAGTGATGCCGATGTCCGAGTGAATTGAAGTCATCTTTCCGAAAAAACTTCTGCTATTCTAGGCACTTGGAGGGTTACGCGAGTGAGTGGGCGGGGGGAAGAGGTTAAAAATACCATTAACTACAATAGGGTGGTGGAGGCGCCGGGAATGGAAGCCGCGCTGTTGTTAGTTAAAACAACATGTTGAATGCGGATGCTGGCTGAATGCTGTTATTTGTCCAACAAGAATTACAGACAGGTTTGTCTCTGGCCAATGAGACCGATGCAGCAGCTACCGCGACGCTCTGGTGGACAAGGTCATTGGAGTTAAGGAAGCGGAGACACCTGCAGATCTAGTACACTGACATATCTTAGTCTTTGATCGACCAGCCCGGGCAGCGGTGCTCGAAGGCCGTATTTTCAAATTGTTGGTACTTCATTTCTCAACGCTATAACTGAGATGCGGCGTAGATGATTCTGGTGTTTTTGGGTGTGAGCGATGATTCTGATGAGTTTTGGCTGACTCGTAGTCGCAATATTCGCGGTATACCTCTCCCTCAAAAAAGTTAACTCGAAACTTTTCTCTATGTTCAGGGTCTTTATTTTGTATCGCGGTGTTGTCAATATTCTCTCAATGTAGATGAGAATGTTATTTGTTGACACAGAAAAGAAAAACCACGAATATCCAAAGTTGATGGACCTGAAATCGAATAAATCTTTGGCGTTTCTGGTAGCTGTTGCTATCGTACTTTTGCCGTTTCGTTTCGGACACGCGATGGCGGAAACTGATTCGGCAGGGAGCGACCAATCGATCATTGTCCATCTTGGCCAAGACTGCACTCATGGCGCTATTTCGCACCATCCTCACCATTGCGCTGAACATGCACCTGATGCAAACTCTTTTGACGAATGCTGCGGTGACCAGTGTGCAGGCACCCAGGTTTTAATATCCAGTTCCTTTGACTTCAAGTTCCCAGTCACCCAGCAATTCAATCCTCTATGGTTGAAACCTATGCCAGAGATCCTGGCGTTCGTTAAGTACCGGCCTCCAATTTTTCTCTCCTGACCTTTTTTGATACGGGATTTATACGCTATCCCGTCCGATCAAGCGTGGGCCATCAACTGGCTCAGGATTTAGGAGACACATCGAGTGAAACTCCCTATTGCCGCTTTGGGGCTGGTGCCCCTGGCGTTGGTTGCCTGCTCTTCCGGCGAGTCACCGACAAAGAGTCTTCCTTCCCTCGGAAGTGGGTCGGAGTTGGCAGTTGCAGCACTTCCGATCCAGCGCTGGTATGGAACCCAGCAAGTTCTTAAGGGTGCGAGGGTTTTCCAAGAAAACTGCGCTGTTTGTCATGGCACACAGGGGGAGGGGGCGCCCTCGTGGCGAACACCTGGGACGGATGGTAAATACCCTGCACCTCCCCTGAATGGGACGGGCCACGCCTGGCATCATCCACTGAGGATACTTTTTCACGTAGTCAAAAACGGCAGCCCTGGTGGGCAGGGCAACATGCCGGCCTGGGCCGAAAAGCTGAACGACGAAGATATGATTGCAGCCATCGCCTGGTTCCAGTCGAAGTGGTCGGAAGAGATCTATGTCGTCTGGACACAGAGGGAACTGGCATCGCGTAACGAGGGGGAAGATTAGATGGGACACGATTGGGGTGAGAAAGATAGAGACAGGCAGGCAACATAAGCGAAGCAGACTGACAGATTTCGACGGTGCCCGATGTGTTTGCGCGGTAAAGAACAGAAAAACTCGGACTTCCAATCAGCGAATACCGTGTATCGCCAATTAAACAGGGAGTCATATGTTAAACACAAGGCAATATCCCACAATCACCGGCTTTGGCCTTGGAAACTGGCTTCAATCTCTGGATTGCAATGCAAGGGTAAGTGTCAATGCGCCACCGCTGCCTTGTTGCAACAGCACAAGAGGAATAAAGCGGCCGAGGAATGACATCTCTATTATAGATTGATATGCCATCAAATCAGGAGAAATAGTTAATGACTAAACGAAATAAAGGCAAGCAGATCGAACCGAACACAACACACCAGGAAAAGAATGGGTTTCATCATTGGAAGAAGCTAACACTTGGGGTGGTAGCAGTGGGGGCGGTTGGTGCCCTGATCTGGTTACCAGGCGTGAACCTGGCGAATGCACCGGAGATAACAGTATACAAATCTGCCAGCTGTGGTTGTTGTAACAAATGGGTCGATCATCTACGCGATGAGGGATTCAAGGTAATTACGAAAAATCGTCAGGATATGAATCAGGTCAAACAAACATACGGTGTCGATTACAAGCTCAGATCTTGCCATACCGCTGTTGTGGAGGAATACGTGCTGGAAGGGCACGTGCCGGCATCGGATGTGCGACGGCTGCTGAAAGAGAAACCCGATGTACAAGGCTTAGCTGTGCCGGGCATGCCTGCGGGATCACCCGGTATGGAGGGAAAGTACAATGACCCCTATGATGTGATTGCATTTTCAACAGGAGGAAGAAACACCATCTATGAAAAGCATTGATAGAAATCGCCATAAAAATATTGGGAAATTCTAAACAATCCAATTTTTTTCATTCTGGTGAAAGATGGAATCCAGTAATTGATTTAATTTCATGTGCTGGATTCCGGTTCTTCACTACGCTTCGCCCGAAATGACTAATTTGGAGATAGTAATTTTTATCAGTATCTTGCAGCAGATAAAATCAGTATTCAGGGCACCTAGAACAATTTGAGGTGCCCGTGTGGTGCAGCGATGTGCCACCATCTTGGTGCGCGTAGGCGCTTGAAAATGAATGCGATCGGAAATCGCGCTTTTCGAAGTACCCTTCAATTTGTTTCACAGTGATTGGCGATTTACCGCAGGTCTAGAGGATGTTTAGTGTGAGTGGCAAGCAGTTCAGCGAGAGGCATCACAACTTTTCTCATGGTATGGCGGAATATGGAACTTTTCGGATGGTGGCTTGCCGAATCGAACAGAAACTTTTAACAAGAATAAAATTTAGAAACTTTTGCTTCTATGCACCGACTTCCTGAAAAATTCCTGGCTATTCTGCTTACCCTGCTTTTGGGCATGTCTCCACTGCAAGGTGGGATGCACAATATGGTTAGTTCCCCCGGCCAGAAAGAAAACGTGCATCAAATGCCAGACAAACATACAGATAGCATGGTTATGGCGGCTGATAATGAACTAAAGAAAGATTGTGATCAGTGCCATATGGGTGATGGCTGTGCTGACCAGACCTGTTCGTTCACTCACTGTGCTTCGTGCGTGTTGGCGGTGCTTACGGATTATTTATCCCCTACTCGCTACACTTCCACTCCCACTCCCCGCCATCAGATGGCGTACAACGAATTTCTAAGCCAACCATCCGCTTCTCTTTTTCGCCCTCCCCGAGTTTGATTCCCTGCTGCCGATCTCTGGGTTTTCAGGGGTCGTCTGATGACATCACTTAGTTGACTATCCGTTGGCGGCGTCATGGTCGCTGTCGGCGTGCGGAGGAATTATAACGCTATGAGTAGTATTGACGAACAACGATTCAAGGGGGGCGTATGTCTGATGCGCCGCCGATTTGTACAAGGATTGGCCATGGGTGGCGCGTTTGCCGGTATGGGTCTGGGATCAACTTCGCTGTTGGCTGCTGCCTTGAAACAACAGGCACCCCAATCTTTGCGGGGTACAGATTTTGATCTGACCATCGGTGAACAAGTGGTCAATTTCACAGGAGCGACAAGAATTGCCACCACCGTAAACGGTTCGCTGCCTGCCCCCATCCTGCGCTGGCGCGAGGGTGATACTGTGACCCTTCGGGTTACCAACCTTTTGCCGGAGACCAGTTCCATACATTGGCACGGGCTCATCTTACCGAGTGCAATGGATGGGGTGCCGGGTATTGCAAACGGCTTTAACGGAATCAAGTCCGGGGAAACCTTTATCTATCGATTTCCGGTAGTCCAAAGCGGGACCTACTGGTACCACAGTCATTCGGGCTTTCAGGAGCAGACTGGTCTCTATGGCGCAATCATCATTGATCCCAGAGAACCGGATCCTGTCCCCTACGATCGTGATTATGTGGTGCTGCTGTCCGACTGGACCGATGAAGATCCCACGGCTGTTTATTCCAAGCTGAAAAAACTCAGCCACTACTACAACGGGAATGAGCGTACCCAGGCTGATTTGATGAAAGACCTCAAGGAGAAGGGACTAGCCGCCACCTGGAATGACCGCAAGATGTGGAACCAGATGCGGATGAGCCAACGTGACCTGTCAGATGTGACTGGCTATACATATACCTTTCTGACCAATGGTCAGACACCGGCCGATGGGTGGGTAGGACTTTTCAAAAAAGGAGAAAAAGTAAGGCTGCGATTCATCAACGGATCGGCCATGACCTTTTTCGACGTACGCATACCCGGACTGAAAATGACGGTGGTCGCGGCAGATGGTCAGAACGTAGAACCGGTTACGGTAGAGGAATTTCGTATCGGGGTGGCGGAGACCTATGACGTACTCGTTGAACCGGAGAAGGACACAGCCTATACCCTGTTTGCACAAGATATTGCTCGTTCCGGGTATGCCAGAGGAACTCTGACACCGGACCTTTCGCTCACAGCGTCGATCCCCGAAATGGATCCGGTGCCGAATCTGGGTCATGGGGATATGGGCATGAACATGATGGATCATACCGGGCATGACATGTCCGCCATGGATCACAGCCAGCACCAGATGCCAGGTGGACAGATGATGCCAGGGATGCAGCATGACCAGCACCAGATGCCTGATGGACAGATGATGCCAGGGATGCAGCATGACCAACACCAGATGCCTGATGGACAGATGATGCCAGGGATGCAGCATGACCAACACCAGATGCCTGGTGATCAAACGATGCACGGCATGGATCACAGCCAGCACCAAATGTCAGGCAGTGGGGGCATGAAGATGAAACCCTTCAAACCCAATCCATCGGATTTCACGGCCGCTCCCGTTCATCACGCGGCAACGGAATATGGCCCCCACGTCGATATGCGGGCCGATGCGCCTCAATACCGGCTGGACGATCCCGGAGTCGGTTTACGCAACAACGGTCGTCGTGTTCTGACCTATGCTGATTTGCGCAACCTGCGCAGCACTCATGCGCATCGAGAGCCCGATCGGGAGATTGAACTCCACCTGACCGGCAACATGGGGCGTTATATGTGGTCGATAGACGGTGTAAAGCACGCCGAAGCCGACCCCCTGCGCTGGAAGCTGGGCGAACGCCTGCGCATCACCTTCGTCAATGACACCATGATGAATCATCCGATGCATCTGCACGGTATGTGGAGTGACCTGGAGACTGGAGAGAACAATTACCTTCCCCGAAAACACACCGTGATTGTCCAACCGGGTTCCCGGATCAGCTACCGGGTTACCGTGGACGCGGAAGGCGGTTGGGCCTACCACTGCCACCTGCTCTATCACATGCTCGGCATGTTCCGCACCGTGATCGTCAGCTAAGGAGGTAAGAATGATTGGAAAAACGATAGCTACCTTGATGATGATCGGACTATCGACACCGGCACTCGCCAGTGGGGAAGACGATCCACTGTTGTTCAAACTCATGATCGACAAGCTGGAGTGGCGTGCGGCCGAAGGTGAAAACCCTCTGGTATGGGAGGCCGATGCCTGGGTTGGCAAGGATCTCAACAAGCTATGGTTCAAGACGGAGGGTGAATACAGGGACGGAGAGACAGAGGCGGCATATGTCGAAGCGCTCTACAGCCGCGCAGTATCACCCTATTGGGATCTGCAGGTGGGATGGCGTCACGACGCTCGACCTCGACCCAACCGGGACTGGTTCGCCGTCGGATTCAAGGGCCTGGCCCCGTATTGGTTCGAGGTCGATGCGACGCTGTACGGCGGCGGTAATCAGTCCGCCTTCGCCCGCTTGGAAGCTGAGTACGAAATCCTTCTTACACAGCGACTGATTCTGTCGCCTGAAATAGAGGCCAATATATTTGCCCGGGAAGACGAGAGGCGAGGCATTGGCTCAGGTCTCTCAGATACCGAACTGGGACTGCGGCTGCGTTACGAAATTCGACGCGAATTTGCCCCCTATATTGGTATCAACTGGGAGAAAAAGTATGGTGATACTGGCGACTTCGCCAAAGAAGAAGGCGAGGGCACCAGTGATCTGCAGTTTCTCGTCGGAGTGAGAGCCTGGTTCTGACATTTCATCAAGGTTTTATTTGATTCAGGGTTTTTGTCCTAACAGACAATTAATTTGGAGATAGCAATGAATAAGAAAATATTTTCATCACTTATCACGCCAGTGTTGACAATGGGGATATTGCTGATGGCTTCGGGCCCCCAAGCTCATACCCCACCGGCGGACGCGAAGGTCTATTTCGTTAACCTAGAGGATGGCGCCGAGGTAGAGAGTCCATTCAAAGTCGAATTTGGAATCACGGGGTTTGGAATCACGCCCGCAGGAACAAAAGGAAAAGTGAGACACAAAGCAGGGCATCACCATCTTCTGATCGATATCGAAACATCGCCCGATATGGATCAACCCATTCCAAATGATTCACAACATATACATTTCGACCAGGGTGAAACCGAAGCAGTAGTGGAACTGCCTCCGGGTAGGCACACGCTCCAGCTGCTGCTTGGTGATGAAGATCATGAACCGCAGGATCCACCACTGATATCGAAGAAAATCACAATTATAGTGAAGTGATGTTCCTGTGAGGAATTACGGTTCTGTCCGGACTGGGTGCGATAGGCATTAAGTAAATTTATAGAGGACAATTAATTATGTAAAGCCCCTTGACCTGAGTGTTACGAATAGGATGTAGACTGTCCTTCTCTCAGGCCGGTGGGGCCTTGCTGTTCCACCTGATCGGTAAGTTGTACGAAAGGACCAGCGTCATCACCACCACCAATCTGAGCTTCTCGGAATGGTCATCGGTATTCGGGGACCCGAAGATGGCCACGGCGCTGCTTGACCGCTTAACCCATCATTGCCACATCATCGAAACCGGCAACGACAGTTACCGCTTCAAGCATTCAACCAGCAAGCAAAGGGGAGAAAAACTGGAAAATACAAAACTTCATAGACCATAATCTGGCCAATCCGGGCGGGTCAATTTTCAATGTAAATCCCGGGTCAGGTTTGGGTGAAAATCAACAGAACAGGGTAAAAAGCAACCGAACGGACCATCGCTGAAGCTGCTCAATATCGTCGACCAGAAAAGTCTCGACGCGCTTGGTTGACGCGAACTTGGCGAGCTCATCGTCACGGTCTGCGCGGCTTGCGGGAGCCGGCCGCCGAATGCGGTCGTGGTGAACGGGTGGGGGTATTTTCAGCCGTGCTCATTTCATACCCCCATTAGTACCCCCTGATCGATGGTCCAGAGGTAACATTCGCCCCGGGTTGGGGGGTAAGGCGCTGACGAGCGGAAATTACATGTCCATCGGCTTTGCCCCGTTAAGTCACGGCAATCACCGTATTATCAAGTATCCAGCGCTCAAGCGGGACAGCATTGGTTCGTCAACCGTTGCTATTTAATAGGAAAACTCAATCACACCATAGCCAAAATCAACTTGAAACTTTAGACTTCCCACGCTAGATTTCCCCTGCAGATTCGCAGCTCCATGGCTCTGCATAAACACAATTCAACAGGCAAACACCGCAAGAGGGTTAAAATAATGTTCAGGAGGATATTACCACTCGTTGCCGTCATCGCTATCGCGATTGCGCCGGCAGCACAATCGGAGAACATGTTCAGCGGCAAGGCCAAGCCGAACAGTTTCTGGTGGCCGGAGCAAGTGGACCTCGGCCCGCTCCGTGACCACGATCAGAAATCCAATCCGTACGGCGATGACTTCGACTACGCTACGGCATTTGAGAGTGTCGACATAAAGGAATTGAAAGCGGACATTGTGAAGGTACTGACAACGTCTCAGGACTGGTGGCCAGCAGACTGGGGACATTATGGTGGCCTGATGATCAGGATGGCGTGGCACAGTGCAGGTACCTACAGAGTACATGATGGCCGTGGCGGCGCCGATGGCGGTCAGCAACGCTTCGATCCGCTGAACAGCTGGCCCGACAACGCCAACCTCGATAAGGCGCGACGCCTGCTGTGGCCCGTCAAACAGAAATACGGGCGTAATGTGTCCTGGGCTGACCTGATGATCCTGTCCGGTAACGTCGCACTCGAGTCGATGGGATTCGAGACCCTGGGCTTCGGGGGTGGACGCGTCGACGACTGGGAGGCGGACCTCGTCTACTGGGGTCCAGAGACCGAGATGCTGGGCAATGACAAGCGCTACGATAAGGATGGCGATCTCGAGAAGCCGCTGGCTGCGGTTCACATGGGTTTGATCTACGTGAACCCGGAAGGACCCAATGGCAATCTCGATCCGGTTGCAGCCGCCGCGGACATACGTGAATCATTCTACCGCATGGCGATGAACGATGAAGAGATCGTCGCCCTCATAGCCGGCGGACACACACTGGGCAAAGTCCACGGTGCTGTAAAAGCTGATTGCATCGGGCCGGAGCCGGCTGCAGCAGCGATCGAGGAGCAGGGCCTGGGCTGGAAGAACAAATGCGGCAAGGGCAATGCTGAAGACACCATGACCAGTGGCCTGGAAGGCGCCTGGACCCAGACGCCGACGACATGGTCCGTCCTGTACCTCGACAACCTGTTCCGCTTCGACTGGGAAAAGCAGAAGTCGCCCGGCGGTGGAACAGTGTGGGTGCCTACCGATAAATCGATGCACACAGCAGTGCCGGATGCCCACGTGAAGGGCAAGAGCAATCCCCCTGTCATGCTGACAACCGACCTTACGTTGAAGGAAGACCCGGGCTTCCGCAAGATCGCCGAGCGTTTCCGGAAGGATCCGAAGGAATTCGACAAGGCGTTCGCCAGGGCCTGGTTCAAACTGACGCATCGTGACCTCGGCCCGCGTGCGCGCTATGTCGGCAGCGAGGTCCCTGATGAAGTCTTCATCTGGCAGGATCCGGTACCGGCTGCCGAATACAATATCAGTGACAGTGAAGCAGGCAAACTGAAGGCCGAGATCCTGGAATCCGGGCTGACCGTGCCCGAATTGGTCAAGGCGGCTTGGGCATCGGCCTCCACCTATCGCGGTTCCGACATGCGCGGTGGCGCCAACGGTGCACGCGTACGGCTGGCTCCGCAAAATGACTGGGCAGCCAACGATCCGAAAGAACTGGAAAAGGTTCTGAAGACGCTGGAGAAGGTCAAGAACGACTCCGGCAGCAAAATCTCCATGGCTGACCTGATCGTCCTGGGCGGTGCCGCAGCAATCGAGAAAGCCGCCAAAGATGCTGGTTACATTGTCACGGTTCCGTTCACACCGGGTCGCGGCGATGCGACACAGGCGATGACTGACGCTGTATCGTTCGACGTACTGGAACCGAAGGCAGATGCCTTCCGAAACTATTATAACGACGATGCTTACGGCTCTCCGACCGACATGCTGGTCGAGAAAGCCGACCTGCTAACCCTGACGGTGCCGGAGATGACTGCGCTGGTAGGCGGCATGCGTGCGATGGGCGCGAATGCAGGCGGTTCGAAGCATGGCGTGTTCACCGACAAACCCGGACAGCTGAGCAACGACTTCTTCGTCAACCTGCTCGACATGTCAACCAAGTGGGCGCCATCGAAGACAGAAGGGGTGTATGAAGGCCATGGCCGCAAGAGCGGCGAGCTTAAATGGACTGCAACTTCTGTCGACCTGCTGTTTGGTTCAAACTCGGAGCTCAGGGCAATTGCAGAAGTCTATGCTTCTGAAGACGGTAAGAAAAAGTTCGTCGCCGATTTCGTCAAGGCCTGGACAAAGGCGATGAACAACGACCGCTTCGACATCTGAAAATGAACTGATGGTGTCCCGGGTGATTGCAGCCGGATATAAGTACCCGGGCACCTGCCGTTCAACTGACAAGCCCCTCCTACCGGGAGGGGCTTTTTCATCAGTGATGACAAGCCATTGTCATATAGCAGTCGAAAGACCCGCGTTTCACGCTATTGTCATATCTATCCGGCGCGGCAGATGTTGCTGAGTCTCGGCGATGGGCGGCAAGGTGCGGGGTGCCGCTGAAGAGCGGGCCAACTCCATCCGCGCTGTCACTGTCGGTCTCTACGGCCTCGAGACCGGCCGCGATGTCTCATTTGCTGATGCCGCAATCGGTCTTGGATTGGACCAAAATGAGGCGCCGTCATGACCGGGGTGTCGCGGAGGGGCATTCTTCGCCGGTGGGGGGGGGGCCTGAAATTGCGTGAATGAAAAATGACACTGACGGACCGTCGGCAAAGGAAAGGCCGCATCATAAGCGGTCGATTAAATTTCAACTAATAGATTTTATCAGTGCTGTCCCATTAACCTCCAACCGTCATGCCGGACTTGATCCGGCATCCAGTGAACGCATTGAAAAACCTGGATTCCGGACAAGTGCTTCGCACTTTCCGGAATGACGAACATCAGTGTTCAAATTCATGTCTATGTCGCAACTAATCACTATGAAAGAGCTGTCGTGTCAATGCGTTCCAGTTATATGTAACGCAACTGAATGGGACAGCACTGAGATTTTATTAATAAAATATGGTGGAGGCGACGGGAATCGAACCCGCGTTGTTACTAGTTAAATCAATGGATTACGTTTCGATGCTCGCTGAATGCTGCTATTTTTTTTAAAAAAAACAACAGCTTTGTCTTTAATATTTGGGTTAGCGGCCAGTATCAATCGGCCGTAAACTCGGGCGATCATAGTCCAATCGGAGTGCCCCTCTAAATTGGCGCTTTCAGGTGATAATTATGAATTCGCCAGCCCATAGGTGATCGGTTTCTTGAAGCGGTCCTTCGCTGCCGACCATGGAGGGCGAAGCGAAGGTCGGTAGTCTCCATTAGGCGTGCCGCTGCTCGCAGCTTCGAATGTTTCGCCATCCTTTCTCACGACGTATGAGTGAGACCTCAATAGCAAACGCAAGCGATGGCAATCATTGCTATCACATGCTAGCATTAAACCATTATTACTCTCAACTGGAGCATATCATGGCGAATCTAAGTGTGAGAAAGCTGGACGACGAAACACTTGCGCGACTTAGAATGAGAGCGGCGAAACACGGTGTCTCGATGGAAGAGGAGGTACGGCGCATACTGAATGAGGTTGTCTCTGCCCCCGAAAGGCTGGGCGACCTTGCGTTGAAAATGTTTGGTCCGAATCAGGGTGTCGATTTGGAACTGCCCAAACGCAGCCTGCACGAGCCGGTAGAATTGTCTGAATGATTCTAATCGACACCAACGTTATATCCGAGGTTATGAAAGTCAGCCCCTCTCTTCAGGTACTAGAGTGGCTCAACCGACAAGACACGAATGTACTTTACGTTTCGGTGATCACTATTGGTGAGATTGAGTACGGATTGAGGATCTTGCCTAATGGTAGACGGCGTCTCGAATTGAAAGAGAGATTCGAGCGATTCATCTCGGAGGCATTCATGCACCGTATCCTTGCATTTGATGAATCGGCTGCCCGTACCTACGGAGACGTAATGGGTCTTCGAAAAGAGCTTGGCCGTCCAATGAGTGTCCCGGACGGCCAAATTGCAGCAATTGCCCGGTCAGGTGGTCTATCCATCGCCACCCGCAATACGAGCGATTTCGAAGAGTGCGGTGTGGACTTGATCAATCCGTTTTTTGTGTAGATGGCCTCGACCATGTGTGGCGAGAGCAGCGGGGCAAGGTGATCATCTTTCCAGCGCGGCGATCGCGAGTACAGTAAACCTTTAACATGCTCGCGATCAGAGGCTAAGCAGATGGTCTGGACCTGGTCGTTGCAGGCACCGCAACGCATGCTCGGGACTCATCGGTCTGATCGTCGAGAGTACCGCCGAGACCATCACTGTCAAAGGTACATCCTCCGTTCGTCGGTGAGGGCTCCGCTGGAATGATGATCCCAGAGAGTTTTAAGCTGTCTCTACTCCAATACGGTCATCCGGGGCCGATCATCCGCCGCCTCAAGGGCCAGTTCGACCAGCAGAAGATGACCAACGCAATCCAGTTGGGAGAGATGGCCTGCGGTTGCTGGGTGGTTCTCGACGGGATCAATCGCATCGCCATGATCCTCAGACGTGATCCCGATGCCACGATCGGCGCGCTTCCCGAGGATCGTGTGCTAATGCTGCGGGACGGCGAATGGGACGACGACACCTTGGAATGGTGGAATCCCAACCCGCAGAGTTTCGATTTCGTTCAGCGCTATTCCGCGGAGCTATACCGCGCTCGCCGGAAAAAGAGCGGTTTCGCGTCCAGCGAGGAGTACGAAGTCGAAATCGCGCGCCTAACCGACCGTCTTACGAACACGCCTCACCGTTGCGTCGCGAATCGGTGAGAGGCGTGACCGACGGCACGACAGACACCGCAGGGTAGTGCATCCGGGGATCCGATCTGGGCGGGTCGGCGACAACCATGCCCGGCGGGAGACGCCAAAGCGCATGCCAGGTAACAGGTCTCGATTCCGCGTCGTAGACTTGACCGAGAGCAGTCACAAGTTCCTCGTGCCGATGCAGACTGTTGTCGAGACTCTGCCGTTTGCGGGCCTTTCCCGGTGGTTGGTTGTGGATCGCAACCAGAACGCCGGCAAAGAACGAATGCTTACCCTTGGTGGCGGCGTTCAGAATACCGATTTCCGCGGCATTGCCGACAACGTGCAGGCATGCTTCCCATTTTCTGCGGACGCTAGCCGCGATCCTTCCGGGCGCCGCAGGTACGGTCACCTGCCTTTCTTCGGCGAGGAGCAGTATGTTTTCTCGCTCAACTCAGTAGGCTGGCCACTTGTCGGTATCGGCATCTACGCCAAGACGTTGGACCCTTTCGCGGATGGATATTGGATCCAGCAGGGCGAGATCGAACCAGTGGTCGAGAGCTCTGGCAAAGGCCGAAGGAGTTCGGGACCTATGCATGGCGAATTGATAGCGTGCCAGCGAAGAGGTGAATATGAACTATTTTCAGCGCCTCAAATCCGGGCATAAAATGCTGGCAAAACCGTGCTATTTTTTTTGGAAAAATTGGAGCTATATTTCTGCAGAAACTCCCACTATTCCAAGCACTTGGTGAGTTGCGCAAGTGAGTGGACGGGGGATGAATAGTCAATAAATACTAATAAAAACAATTAGTTGGTTGAAGCGGCGGGAATAGAACCCGCGTTGTTACTAATCAAATCATTGGGTTATTGCGCCAGGCAAAGCTTGGTGAGGGGGGCGCAGCGAGACTAGCTGCTGTACTTGCAGGTGAAAGTCCTGCCGGCGCAATTCCCAGTATGGCGCCGTAGTCATATCCGGCAGTCTGCGAGGTA
>Ga0316189_10000909_pt1 | contig 29583 bp, 22 predicted proteins | sample LowCovwburrow_MG_FD_204930 | JGI IMG/M metagenome (GOLD analysis project Ga0316189, IMG submission 204930) | Coastal sediment microbial communities from Maine, United States - Lowes Cove worm burrow | ecosystem: Environmental > Aquatic > Marine > Coastal > Sediment | place: USA: Maine...
TGTGTGCTTCGGATCGACCTGCCCGGCCTGACCCCCGAGGACGCCCAGCGCGCGTTCGAAGCCGTGGACGCAACCGGGGGAGTGCCCTGCCTGACACCGGCGGATGACCCCGGGCTGACCGAGGCACTCGACCGCGGCAGCGTGGTGGACGACCACGTGCAAGCCGGGGTCCGCGCACGGCAGCTCCTCGATGCGGACGGCCGGGCGGTGCCGCTCGATCTGTTCAGGGACCCCACGCCCGACCCGGTGCTCGCCGCCGCGGCGGCGGACGTCGCCGCCGCGCTGCATCCGACTGCCGCCACGATCGGTGCCGTGCGCGAACGTCACACCGGCCGGCCCGGGCTGGAGATCCGCATCGACCACGGGTGGGACGAAGACGGTGACGTGGTCGAGACCCGGCGCCGATCCATCCTGGAGTCCCTGTACGACGCGGTCCGCGGGCGCGCCGACCACGCCCTGCTACAGCTGTCGCCCGACGTCTCCACAGTGCACCACCCCAGCGGCTTGCAGGCGGTGGTCTGGGTGATCACCCCGTGGGGACCGGCGCTGCCCGGCGATGCAGGTCTGACCGAGTCGGAGGCCGTGCCCCTGGACAGCCTGGCCGTCGACGCCGTCCAGGGCTTCGAGGACCTCGAGGTGCAGGTGGTGCCGCGGCACGCGAACGACCACGACGCGGTCGTCGCCACTGCCACCGCGACGGCGCGACAACAGGGGTGGTGCGGAGGGCGCTCGCGCTGGGTCGCAGGTCGCTTCGCGCCGACCTGGCGGGCGCCGGTGGGCACGGTGCCGGCCGTGGGCGCATTGCGCGCACTGGATGGGGTCCTCGGGGTGCGGGTCGTCCCCGGCGAGCCCCGTGGATTGTCCGCCGCCTGGCCCTGCGTCGACCCTGCCTGGCGCAGTCGGGGCGGGCGTTGGTTCGTTCGCTGGCGAGATGCGCGGACCGGTCGCGACCTGCTCCCCCGGGTCTCCCCGCGCACGGCGAACGCACGGGACATCGACGTGGCGGCCGCGATCCCGGCAGACGTCGTGCCGATCGCGGACGCCCGCGGTGCCTCCGGCCTCTCCGTGGAGGTGCATCGCAGCGAGTGCACCGACGCGCGACTCGATGCGTTGCTCGCCACGACCAGCGGGCCCGCGCACGCCGAGCTCCTGTCGATCGGCGGTCTCGGCGCTGTACCTACGGGCATGCAAGTTCGCCTTTGGTACCGCAACGATGTGGGAGCCGGGTAGAGTGTTCGGGATCGATCCGCGCGCCTGGGCGTTGCTCTTTGGCGGTGGATCGTGTACTTGTTCGATCGACTCGCTTGAGGGCTCCGATGATCCGTACGCTACCGGTTCTGCTCGCTGTCTTGCCGCTCCTCGCATCCTGCGAACAGGAACGCGTCGCGCCGCCCCCGCCGCCTGAAATCTGCGACGACGGGATCGACAACGACGAAGATGGACTCGTGGATTGCGACGACACCGAGTCCTGCGGCGGCATCAACTGTCAAGAGCCCGGCGGCAATGAAGACACTGCACCCGAGCCGCCCCCGATCGTCGAGGTCATCTACGACGACGCCGACTGCTGTGACTTCTCCTTCTCCGTGCCGGACGCCTGCGACGTCATCACGGGGACCTTCCGGATCATCAACCGGTCGGACGACGACGGCCTGATCAAGAACATCAGCTGCGAGACGCCAGGCAAGGGAACGGGCGCGATCCTGGAGTTCGCAGTCGGCAACTCCCAGCCGATGGAGTTCGTGGCCAACGCGCGGCTTCCGGGTCTGTCAGACAACACGGTCAATGTCTGGTACGACTGCTTCACCGACCAGTCGTTCCAGGTCGACTGCAGGGCGAAGGCCGAGGTGAACGACGTAGAGTCCGAGGTCACTTGGACGGTGACCGGCACGGCCATCAAGCCGTAGCAGCCGTCCTGATGCGGCAGGTTGTCCCGTCTCACTCCAGGGCTCGACCAAGGACAAACGCTGCATTCGGCGGCGCTGCCGAGCGTTTGTTTTCGGACGCTCCCTTAGCGGACCGGCGCACCGGGCGGGGCCGCCGCTGACACAAGGTCGACCACGTCCGCTCCACCGGCCGCCAAGATCATGCCCTCACTGGCAACGCCGCGCAGCGTCCGGGGCGCGAGGTTGGCGACCACCACGACGCTCCGCCCCACCAGTGCGGCCGGCTCGAACACCGACTTGATCCCTGCGCAGATCGTGCGAGGACGGGCCTCGCCCAGCTCGACCTGCAACACCAACAGCTTGTCGGCGTTGGGGTGGATGTCCGCGCTGAGCACGGTGCCCACCTTCAGCTCCACCTTCGCGAAGTCGTCGTACGCGATCCAGTCGATCTCCGGCAGCGGGACCTCCTCGGGCTCCTCGACCGCAAACAGCGCGGCGATCTTGGGGGGCAGCTCGCGGTGGCGCGGAAACAGCGGGTCCCCCGTCTGCAGCGCGGACCCCGCGGTCAGCCCGTCGAGAACCCGTCGACCCGCGAGCAGCTCGGTGAGCCACTCCGTCGGCGGCGACGCGCCGAGCTTTGCGACCAGCTCGGGGCCCTTGCTCGGAAGCACCGGCGCCATCAACGTGCCCACCAGGGCGCACACCTCGAGCACGTCGCGCATCACGGCGGCCAGCGCCGCAGTCTCCCCCGCCTTGTTGAGCGCCCAGGGCTGGGTGGTGTCGATGTGCTTGTTGCCCGCCTTGACCACGTCCCACAGCGCCACAAGCGCCTGCTGGAACTGCAGGCGGTCCATCTGGGAGGCGAACGTCTCGACGGCGGCGACCGCGGTCGCGTGCAGCGCCGCGTCAGGTGCCGCACGCTGCGGAACCACACCGCCGAGCCACTTGGTGGTCATGGAGAGCGCCCGGTGCGCCAGGTTGCCGAGGTCGTTGGCAAGGTCGGCGTTGTACCGGCCCATGTACCCCTCGAACGAGAACCCACTGTCGGCGCCAAACCGGGCCTCGCGCAGAAAGAAGTACCGAGTTGCGTCGAGCCCAAACTCCTGGACCAGGAGATCGACGTCGATCACGTTGCCGCGCGACTTGCTCATCTTGTCGCCGTCGGAGCTGACCCACCAGCCATGCGCGTAGATGTGCTGCGGCAGATCGACCCCGAGCGCGAGCAGCATCGTCGTCCAGTACACAGAGTGCGTGGTGAGGATGTCCTTGCCCACGAGGTGGTAGTCGACCGGCCACCACTTCTGGTAGGACGCGTCGCCGTCCAGCTGAAAGCCGGTGCCTGTGAGGTAGTTGATCAGCGCGTCAAACCACACGTAGCAGACGTACTTGTCATCGAATGGCAGCGCGACACCCCAGGACATCCGCTCCTTGGGGCGGCTGATGCACAGGTCGGTGAGCTCGCGGCGCAGGAACCCCAGCACCTCGTTGCGGCGGGCCTCGGGCTGGATGAAGTCAGGGTGGGCCGCGATGTGGTCGAGCAGCGCCTGCTGGTACTTGCCCATCTTGAAGAAGTAGTTGCCCTCCGAGACCCAGCGGTAGGCATCCTCGGACTGCGCCCCGCTCTCGAGCTGCTCGGTGCGCTCGAGCTCGGTGACGAACACCTCATCGGTGACCAGGTACCAGCCCTCGTAGGTGTCGAAGTAGATGTCGCCCGCGTCGTGCAGCTTGGTCAGGATGGCCCGGACCAGCGCTTCGTGGTCGGCATCCGTCGTGCGGATGAATCGATCGTGCGTGACCTGCAGCTTGTCCATCATCGCCCGCCACGCGGGGACCATGTCGTCGACGTGGGCCCGCGGCGTGAGCCCGCGCGCCTCTGCGGCCTCGAGCACCTTCTGGCCATGCTCGTCGGTGCCCGTCAGGAACAGCACCTCACGCCCCTTGCAACGCTGCCAGCGCGCCGCAGTGTCCGCTGCGACGGTTGTGTAGGCGTGCCCGATGTGGGGCGTGCCATTCACGTAGTAGATGGGCGTAGTGATGTAGAAGGAATCACCCGGCAATTGGGCCTCCGCGTGGGGGAATGAGCCCGTCGATCGGCAGGTCGCGCAGCTCCCCCGTCTCGATGTTCAGCGCCCGAAGTCGGTGGTTGTTGGTGTCCGCGATGATGAGGAACTCGCCGGCGCGCGCGATGCCGCTGGGCTCCCACAGTGCCGTGGTCTCCCCGCCCGCGATGGTCTGGGTCTCCCCGCTGCCCAGACCGATCCGCTTGACCTTGTTGTTCAGGGTATCGGTCACGTACAGGTTCTCGCCCAGGAAGGTGACCCCAGTGGGCTGCTGCAGGCGCACATCGTCCGCTGCGCCGTCCACGTCCCCGAAGTCGAACGGCCCGCGACCCACCACGGTGACCAACTGGTGCGACTGCATGTCAACGGCTCGCACCGAGCTGATCTGGCTGTCGGCGAACAGCAAGTAGCGGCCGTACAGCGCGAGCCCCTTGGGCTCCGCGAGCGCAGAGAGCGAGGAGACGCCGTCGACGTGGTCCTCGCGACCGCTGCCCGCGTACAGACCCAGGTGGCCGTTGCCGTACACCCAGACCTGGTTCGAGCCCGCCATCGCGATGAACACCAAGTGGTGGTGCTTGAACGACATCACCTCGACGTCCCACGGGGACCGCAGTGACACCGTGAGTGGCTCCTGGAGCGCGTCCGCCGTGGGCGGCGCGTCGCCCATTTCGCCCGTTCCCGCCAGCGTCGCGACGCCTCCGCTGGTCAGATCGACCGCGCGCAACGCGTGGTTGCCGGCGTCGGCGACGTACAGCACGTCCATGTGGCGGCGCAGCCCCTGTGGACTGCGGAACTGCACCTGCCCGGGCGGACCATCCTGCAGCCCAGCGACCCCGGACCCGATGGTGCGGACGAGCGTCGCTGTCGGCCAGCCGTGCGCCCCCCGTCCCAGCCGGCACTCCAGGATCCGGTGATGGCCGGTGTCGGCGACGTACATCCGACCGTCGGTGAACGGGTCGCCTCCGAGCTCCTGATCCCACGAATCGGGCCAGACGTGCACCTTGCCTGGAAAGGACAGGTCGTCGGACCCGAACACCGTCGGGGAACCGATCATGGGGCGCCGCGACGCGAGGGTCTCCTCCGTGCGAGCCTCCTGCAGGAGCTCCTCGACCGTTCCTCCCAGCAGGTCGCGCCCCGACTCTCCCGCCTGGTGCATCGCGATGCGTCCCTGGGTGTCGATCACGACCACCGTAGGCCAACTCTGGACCCCATACGCGTTCCAGATGAGCCGCTGCGTGTCCTGCACGACCGGGTGGCCCACGTCGAGCCGCGCCATCCCCACTCGCACGCTGCCCTGCTGCTCTTCCGCGGGGAACTTGGGGGTGTGGACCCCGATCACGACCACCGGATCACCCCCGAACCGCTCAGCGACGTGGGCCAGCTCCGGGAGCATGTGCGCGCTGTGGGTCCGACTGTACGTCCAGAAGTGCAGAATCACCACGCTTCCGCGGAGCGCCGAGAGCTCCAGCAGCAGCTCGGCCCCCAGCCAGGGGCCGGCCCCAGCGGGGAACGCGGGCGCGAGCGGGCGCGCCGCGGGCGCGGCGTCGCGCACGTCCGCCGGCCGCCCGCCGCTGCGCTCGTCGAGCAGCGCACCGAGTGCGACAGGATCGTGCAGCGGGAGTTGGCACGCACCTCGCTCACACACGTACGCCGTGGGGATGCCTCCGAGCGCGTCCTTGCCCGCGAGCCAGGGCATGCGGATCGGGTCCGGCTCAGGGCCGCTGAACAGCGCGGCGAACGGCAGGTAGCGGAGACGCACCTGTGCGAGAAGTGCGACAGTGCGCGGATCGTCGGGCGGGCCAACCACCGCAATCTCGAGCCCTCCCCCGGTGTGCCACGCGCCGGCCAAGGTGTCCGCACTGATGGCGCGCGGGGCGCGGGAGAGCAGGCGCTGCGACGCGCGGATGATCTGTTCGGCCCGAGCGGACAGGTCGTCGCGGCCGCAGAGGACCGCCAGACGGACGAACGCCAGCGCCGCGACCCCGTTGGCAGCAGGCTCAGCGCTGCTGACGAACGGCTTGCTCTGCGCCACGAGCGCCGGCTGGTCCGACCCCGTGAGGAACACGCCGCCGTCCTCTTCGTCCCAGAACAGCGCGATGAACCGATCGGCCTGGTCGTTGGCGGCGTCGAGCCAAGCCGGGTCGAAGGTCGCCTCCCACAGATCGAGGAGCGCGCCGATGAGCTGCGCATAGTCGTCGGCATACGCCGGCACGCGGGCGTGCCCGTCCTTGAACGACCGCATCAGCCGCCCTTCGCGCACGTTGTGCTCCAGCAGAAACCGCGCCGCGTCCTCGGCCGCCGTGATCCAGCCGGGCTCGCCCAGCGCCGTCCCCGCGCGCGCCAATGAGGCGATCGCCATCGCATTCCAGGACGCGACCGCCTTGTCGTCGCGCGCTGGCGCCTCGCGCGTGGCGCGGGCGTCCATCAGCTTGGGCAGAGCGGCCTGAAGCAGCGCACGGTCCGCCTCGGAGTGCTCCTCGAGGGCCGTGTGCAGCCGCAGCACGCTTGTGCCGTGCTCGAAGGTGCCCTCCTCGGTGACCTGCAGCAGCGCGGCGACGGCCGCGCCCTGCGCGCCCAGCACGCCAGTGAGCTCCTCGGGGGTCCAAACAAAGAACCTGCCCTCGGCCCCTTGGCTGTCCGCATCCAGGCTCGCCGCGAAGCCACCATGGTCCAGGCGCAGCTCACGCAGCAGCCACCCCACGGTCTCGCGGATGACCCGAGCGAACTGCGGGCGTCCCGTGAGCTTGAAGGCATCGACGTACACAGCAAGCAGCTGTCCGTTGTCGTACAGCATCTTCTCGAAGTGCGGCACCCGCCACTCGGCGTCGACGCTGTAGCGCGCAAAGCCACCCGCCAGCAGGTCGTACATTCCGCCTCGCGCCATCGCGTCGAGCGTGGCGACCACCATCCGGAGCGAAGCCTCCTCGCCGGTGCGCAGGTGGTGCGCCATCAGCACCGAGAGCGTGCCGTGGGGCGGGAACTTGGGGGCGTCCCCGAAGCCCCCGTTGACCACGTCGAAGTCCTCGGCGGCGGACCGCACAACCGGGTCCATCCACTCACGGACGAGGACCTCTCCGGGAACCGGCATCGCGCCGGAGCGCTCGAGCAGCGCCACCATCTCGGTCGTGAGGGACTCGACGTCCTCTCGGCGCCGGTTCCACAGGCCGCGCACGTGCTCGAGGATGTCCACGAACCCCGGCAAGCCGCCCTGGGCCACGGGCGGAAAGTAGCTGCCGCCAAAGAACGGCTCTCCGGTGGGTGTGAGGAACACGGTCATGGGCCAGCCACCACGACCCTCGTTGAACGCCTGTACAGCGCGCATGTACAGCTCGTCGACGTCCGGGCGCTCCTCGCGGTCGACCTTCACGTTCACGAAGAACGTGTTCATCCGAGCGGCGACCGTCGGGTCCTCGAAGGACTCGCGCTCCATCACGTGGCACCAGTGACACGCCGAGTAGCCAATCGAGAGCAAGATCGGGCGGTCGTGCTCCCGCGCCGCTAGGAATGCCTCGGTCCCCCACGGGTACCAATCCACCGGATTGTGGGCATGCTGGAGCAGGTAGGGGCTGGTCTCGTCGATCAGACGGTTGGCCACGCGGGCCTCCTGAGCGAGGGCTACCCCTCGGTGACCGGGGCCTGCGCGGGGCACCGGGACACGTGCTTGTAGCCGATCGTCTGTGCGCCGGAGAACCGAAATCCCAAGAAGCCGTACTCGAACTGGAAGGCCTCCGAGATGGGGAACACCGCATCGCCGCGCACCACGCCGCGGATCTGCGCCTCTCCATCGCGAATGGTCCACCGTGGGAAACGACCCGTCTTGAACGTCATCGGGAACCGAACATCGAGGGTACTGGGCGCCGGCCCCCCGTCGGGGAAGAACACCTCCACCTCGATCTCGCCCTTGCGCCCCACGGCCAGCGGAATCGTGCGCGTGAGCACCACGCCGCCCCGCTCCTGGTCCCAGTCGGCCGTGCTGGTGAATGCGTCACCGCTGACCCGCGCGAGTGCTTTGCGCAGCGTGTTCACCGCCTCGACGCCCTCGCTGAGCGACTCGTCCCGCTCTGCGCCCAGCACCTGCACCCGCTCTCCGCGGACGCGCCCGACGAGCGGCATGAACAGCGCGTCTCGGCCGTACACACGCGCCGCACCGCGCCCGCGCTCGGCCCGCATCTCGCCGAGTGGCTGCAGCGCCACGACCCCCCAGACGCCCCCGTCGGTGCGCCCCGCAAACACAGCGTCCCCCCGGGTGCTGCCGAAGCGCCCCGTGTCCCAGTCCCAGGACGCCTGCCCGACCCACTCCCAGCAGCCGGTGGGCAGGTCGAGGATCTTCTCAGCGGTGGACTCCCACCGATCCAGATCGTCGAGGTCGACGTCTGGGGGGGTCTGCGCCAGCGCCGGAGCGAGCATCCACCACATGCGGCTGTGCTCTAACCCATGTGGTCACTCGGGCGGCGCCACCGCCGCATCGCCCTCGGCGACGAGCGCCTCGATGAGCTGCCCGAGCGCCTCGACCTCCTGGCCGTAGGCAGCCCAGTCGCCCGCCCGGCTCGCGGCGGTCGCCGCGTCGTAGCGCTGCTGGGCCCGCTGTGAGAGCTGCACCAGCGAGCCGATCAAGTCCGGCGGGACGCCTGGTTCGCCTCCGGCGACCGGCATCGGCGCCTCCGGCGGCGCCTGGCTGCCGAACAGCTCGGCCAGGCCCTCTTCCAGGGTGGGCATCATCGCGATGTTGTCCTCGTAGGCGACGATGACCCGCTTGAGCTCCGGGATGCTGTCCTCGTCGGCCTGCAGGTACAGCGGCTGCACGTAGATCAGCGACTCCTCGATCGGAATCACCAGCAGCGTGCCCAGGTCGACCGAAGAGCCCTGCTGATCCCAGAGGCTGATCTTCTCGGAGATTCGATCGTCCTGGTTGATCCGAGCCACGACCATCTTTGGCCCGTACACCATCGTGTCCTTCGGAAACTTGTAGACCCGGACTTCGCCCAGGTGCTCCCCATCCGACCGCGCCACCATCCACGCCGCGAGGTTGGGCTTGCCTTTCGGAGAGAACGGCAGCATCAGGATGAACTCTTCCTTGTCCTCTCCCGGCAACCGCATGATCGTGAAGTACGGCGTCATCTGGCTGCTGCCGATCGCCGGAACCTCCCACTCGTCCTCGCGGTTGTAGAACACCTGGTCCTGCACCATGTGGTAGGTCGCGAACAGCCGCGCCTGGGCCGCAAACAGGTCGATCGGGTAGCGCATGTGCGCACGCAGGCTCGCAGACATCTGCTCGACCGGCTGGAACAAGGTCGGAAACGTGGCCATCCACGCCGCCAGGATCGGGTCCGACGCATCGGCGGCCCACAGCGTCACCGTGCCGTCGTACGCGTCCAACGTGACCTTGACCGAGTTGCGGACGTAGTTTCCGAACCCCCGCAGGCCGGCCGCATACGGGAACCGGCTGCTGTGGGTGTAGGCATCGATCACCCACACGAGTCGGCCTTCGTCGATGACCAGGTACGGATCGCGGTCGAGGAGCAAGAACGGCGCGATGCGCTTCACGCGCCGCTTGATCTGTCGGTACAGCAGGACCCGGCTCTCGGCGGTCACGTCTGTCGAGAACAGCAGGTCGGTCGACCCCAGCCTCATCGCCACGAGCGCGCGCGTGAGGGCGCCGAGGTGCAGACCGCCAGGCCCCGCGTAGTGGGTGTACTCGTTCCGATCGCCGGCCGGGTAGTCGAACTCCGGGTTGCCCGTGTTCACGAACACCGGATGGGTCGTCGCCTCCCCGAAGTAGATCTCGGGGCGATCGATCCGCAGGTCGTCCTCGTAGACGACCTTGGGCGGCAGGTCGGAGACCCACAGCTCGGGCAGGCCCTGCTCGTTGACCCGGTTGACCGGACCCAGAGCGACGCCGTACCCGTGGGTGTAGGTCATGGTCTCGTTGACCCAGGTTCGTGCCTGCGCCGGCAGCTCGCCCACCGTGAGCTCACGAGGCGACAGCATGATCTGGCGCAGCGCGCCATCGATCATGTACCGGTCGTTGTCGACGCCGACGAAGCCGTAGTATGTCCGGATCTCCTGGACCTGCGAGAACGTGTCGAGCAGCGGCTTGTGGTCCCACAACCGGACGTTCTCGATGGTGGGACCGTTGGCGGCGATGTCCTCTGACGTCAGGCCGTCCTGGCCGGAAAGCGACTGCTCCTCGATGTCGTCGAGACCGAACGCGGCCCGCGTCGCGAAGACGTGATCGACGATCTGGGGGCCCTCCTTGGACAGCTCGTTCGGGTCGACATTGAACCGCTGCAGCAGCCCGGGGATGATCGATGTCGCGCCAGAGGACAGGATCACGAGCAGGCCCGCGGACATCGCCAACGCCACCGAACCACGGTTCACGCCGACGAACGCAACGAACGCAGCGATTGCAGTAGCGATGGCCTGCAGGGTCAGCAGCGGGAGCGTGCCGTACAGGTCGCTGTGGCCCGGGCCCGCGAACAGCCCAGTCTGGGCGTACATCAGCTCATAGCGCCGGAGGAACACACCGACGGCCATCACCACGAGCAGCGCGGCGAGGATCGAGGCGAGGTGCCGGCGAACATCGGCGGGCATCACCATGCCCTTGGCGACCACCTGGCCATTCTCTTCGCCCATCTGGACCCGCACCACGCCCTGCGAGACATACATGCCGAGCGCGACGACGCCGGCCAGCCCGAGCAGCGTGGCCAGCAAGCTGCGGATCATCAGGATCATCGGCAGGTCGAAGATGTAGAACCCTGCGTCGATCCCCCACAGCGGGTCGGCGAACTGAAAGGTGCCGCCGTTGGCCAGCATCAGGCCCTCGTCCCACCAGCCGGCCACCGTCAGGCCAGTGAGTAGCGCGATGAGCACCGCAACAGCGTCAGCGATGCGGACCGCGGGCACCTGCGCGAGCAACGTCCCCAACGGGTTGGGCTGGCCATTGACCGTCGACAGCGGCGGCAGGGCCCGCCGGCCTCCGGCCCCCTGGCGGGCCGCGAGTCGGGCCGAGCCGCCCACCAGCAGCAGCGCGAGCGCGCCCGCCCCGAGGCCCAGGCCCAGCTGGGTGCCGAACTGGATCCGCCAGACCTCGGCGTGCCCGATGGACGAGAACCACATCGCGTCGGTGATCACGGTGGACAGTGGGCCAGCGCCCAAGGTCAGGGTCAGGACCAGGGCCCCGGTTAGCAAGAGCGGTACAGAGGTGCGCATCGCGCCGGTGTATCACCGGGGACGACGCCGCACACCACCGCAGGCGACGAGAGCGGTCAGCGCTCCGACCGCTCGCCGAGCACGTTGGTGGGCGCGAACACCATGAAGGCGAGCCAGGTGAGCGGGACGGTGACCAGTCCGATCCACACCGAGACCAGCATCGCGTTGATGGCCTGGAGCACCCAGTAGCTGACCATCAAGCCCATCCCGGCCTTGAGCCTGCCCTGGTAGATGTGACCCAGCCCGAACAGCTGGGCGAAGCCAGGGACGACCTCAAGGACGACTGCGACCATGGTCTTGTTTCGCGACATGGTGACCTCCGTGTCGTGAGACGCAGGAGCCTACCGCGATATTGCAGCCGCGCTGCTACTTCGCCTTCACCGGCTCCTGCTCCCAGCGTGGGAGAACAAACGGCGAGGCGAGGTGAGCGAGGAAGTTGTTGGGCAGGGCCACGCCCTCGAGCCCCACCTCGGCGGGTCGCCCCACAGGGAGCATCCGCGTGCCGAACACCACATCCCACACGATGAGGTTGCTGCCGAAGTTCGTGTTCGACTCCGCCATGTCGGTGGAGTGATGCCAGCGATGCAGGTCTGCCGTGGAGAACACCCAGTTGAGCGGGCCGTGCACCAGATCGATGTTCGCGTGCTGGAGCATGCCGTGGATCCCGGTGAACACCGACACCAGCGCGATCGTCTCGAGCGGTGCGCCGAGCAGGGTGAGCGGCAACAGCTGGCTACCGTACGCGAGGATCGCGTTCATCGGGTGGTTGCGGGCGCTCGCGAACACATAGAGCCGCTCCGAGCTGTGGTGCATCGCGTGGACCCGCCACAGCAACGCCGAGCGGTGACAGCCGCGGTGGACCCAGTACGCACCGAAGTCGCCGATGAGCAACGCCAGCCCGAGCTGGAACACCCACGGCCCGTTCTCCGGCCAGAGCGAGGCGCCGACCGTGCCCTGCAGCCACAGGGCCGCGGCCGTGAACAGCCCGACGGTCAGTGCCCGGTACCCCTCGGTGGCGAGTGCGGTGGAGCCCATGTGCAGCAGATCGATCCCGAAGTCCCCGGGTCGGCCTTGCCAGGCGTCTTCGAATGGCGCCACGACCTGTGCGATCAGGATCGGCACGGCCGATGCGAAGATCGTCGCCATCACGACCAACGTGGGAGAAACGCCCGCACGAACACCGACCAGCGTGGCGATCATGCCGGCTGTCAGCACGAGTGGAAACAGCGAGACCCGCAGGACCTGTCTTGACATCTGGTTGGCCTCCCAGGCGCGCACGAAGCCCCACGCAGCCCCGATGCTTCGATCGGAACGGCGGTTTTCCGCGTTGTGCCCCTGTCCATCGTATCGGTCAGATCCATTCCGACCACTGGGTCAGTTTATACTTTGGTGGGCTGGATTACAGTTTTGAGATCCCTTCCGCAGCGGGCGTGGTATCTGGCCGACTGGAGGTGGACTTGCCGAAGACTCCCTTGGTGTTTGTAGGGCTCCTGATCGGGTGCAGCGGAGGGACCGCCACCCCACAGGACTGCGATGGGGGGCAACCCACATGCGAGTCCGTGTTGACCGTCCACATGCAGTCCGAGCTGGTGACCGAGTTCACGGTCACGCTGACGGACACCAACGACATGAACATCACCGCCGAGTGCCCTGACGCCGACACCGGCTTCGACACCGCCGATGGCTACAGCTGGATCTGCGGCCAGGGCCGGATCACAGTCACCGGCAGCGTTCCATTCGGCGCGACAGTGTCTGTGCGGCTGGGCTCCGCGAACCGGCGCGACTTCATGCCGGACTGGTCCCGCGGCGGCGATCTCTGTGGAAACGAGTGCAACATGGGCGTCATCCAGCTGTGAACGACCGCCGCATGATCGCGCGGGGCGTCCTCGCACTGGCGCTCACTCTCTCCCTGCTCGGGCTGCTCATGCTCGGGATGTTGATTGCGCAGGACACCATCCCGGAGCCCGCCGAGGACGCGCCTCCTCAGGTCGCCGCTGTGCGGCCGCACCCGGCGCCGCTCGTGCGCCAGCCGCTGCGACCACCGCCCGGCATCACCCCCCCGGAGCCCGCGGCGGAGCGCCCGTCGCCCGCACAGCTCGAGCCCGCGGACCGCAAGCTGATGAACTACGCCGTCGACAACGTCCTCAAGGAAGCTCGCGACGACTGCATCCTGCCGTGGATCGACGCCATCGAGGACCCGCTCACTGCAGAGTTCGTGTTCGATGCGGTCCTGCACGATGGCCAGCTCTTCGACGTCGGGCTGCGCTCGCTGAGCGCCGAAGTGCCGCCCACGGTGCTCGACTGCGTGGCCGAGAAAGCCTGGCTCGGCGACTGGCCCACCTGGAACATCCAGGGTGAGCTGCGGCTTCAGCGCAGCACATCGTACCAAAATCAGGCAGAGCAGAGCGCGCAGGCGCCATAGGGATCGCTCAATCCACGAAGCGCCCTGTCGCCAGATAGTGCTGGGCGGCGCGCACCACCTCAGGGTGCGCCATGATGAAGGTATGTACCGCGCGGACCACCAGGAAGGCCTCGGCGCCGTGCAGCTTGGTCTCCTCCACCGCGACCGTCATGTCATCGTCGCCCGCGAGCAGCGGGTTGTAGCCCCTCGGTGTACCGCGCCCGCCCGCGATGATCCCGAACGGCACGTCGGGGGTGGGTAGATCGGCGGCGCGAACCGGGTGCAGCTCGCGCAGCGCCGGCCCCGCGATCGCATCGAACCCGCCCAGCCGGCCGACCTCAACGGCCATCTGGGCGCCCTGGTTGGGCGTGGCGATCATCAGCAGCCGGTGGACCCGGATCCGTCGCCGCCAGGCCGCCTCCGCGCGAGACAACAGCACCCGCGCCACGATGCCACCCATGCTGTGCGTGACCAACGACACCGTCTCGATGCCCTGCTGCCGATCGAGCAGCGCCTCGACCTGATCGGCGTGGTCGGCGAGCGACAGCCGCGTGGACGGGTAGTTCACCCCGTGCGCTTCGTAGCCTGCGGCGCGCAGCGTTCGCGCCATCGGTCCGAAGCTGTCCTTGCTGCGGAACATGCCGTGCAGCAGCAGCACGAGGTGGGTCGACCGCAGAGTCAGCCCGCGCTGGTCCCGCAGACGACAGAACGTGGCGTGGCAGTGCGCCCAGCTTCCGCTCGCCAGTCGCTCGTCCGAGGTGCCGAGCAGCCGGAAGTGCCGCGTGAGGACGTTGCGCTGGATCCGCAGCCCAGCATACAGGAACACGTCCCCCCACAGCTGCTTGCCGCCCAGCGTCGGGAACGAAAGGGCCACCCGACGGCTAGCAGGCTGCTGAAGAAGTCGGACCGACCCTGCAGAGGCCGGGTCGTTCGAGGGGACGCTGCATTCTGACTCCTGGCCGCGGCCTGCTAGGGCACCAGCGTGGCGGAGACGACGCCAGCACCTGCGGGCGGGATGAGCGCCAGGCCACCATCGATGTGGTCGAACGGCAGGAAGTAACCCTGGGTGCGGCCGACCACCTTTCCCTCAGCGTCTCGGAGATCGAAGGGCGCGATCTCGCTCGCGGGAGCCACCGATTGCCGAACGACGTCGCCGAGTGTCGCGGTGCCATCCGCGCCCACGGTGAGCATCTGCCAGTCCGTCTTCGCGCTGCGACTGGGGGTGCGCAGGACCTTCACGCGCTGCAGGAGGGCGTCGAAGGTGTAGTCGGAGACCCATGACTTGGTGCAGTACCCCATGAAGTCTGCGTGCGCGTCCGGGTGGGCCAGCTCCTGGGTCCCCAGGTCGAACCCAAAGGAGCCGATGCCGCCGCCTTGGTAGGGGTACTCAGGGTCGGCCTGAGGCACATCGCACGGCGCGTGCTGGCGCCCGTGGGCATGCCCGACCTCGTGCAGCATAGTGTCGACGGCCCAGCGGCCGTAGCCCACTCCGATGCTCGCTCGCGCCCACGTGTCGGACGCGGATGGGGGGACCAGCGACAGCCCCAGGATGCAGCCGTACGGGCAGTAGGCACCCGCCTCAGCGACCGGATCGAACAGCGCGTAGAAATAGGAGTTCTCCGGAATGTCGGTCGCCGCGGCGCGCCGGCTCGACATCTCGGTGAGCACCTCACCCCAGCCCGCCCCAGAGGCGGAGATAGGGGTGTTCCAGGGAATCCGCTGCTCGACGACGATGTTGACCTCCTGCACGGGGTACATCGCCAGGAACTTCTCCCGGATCTCCGCGAGCCGCTCGGGACCGGTATCGGGGACTCGGCCGCTGCCGTCCGCGTCGTACTGGATGGGAAACACGTGCAACGACAGGGTGTCGGACTGGGAGAAGTCGAGACCGGTTGTCTCGCTCGACCAGCGCTGAGGGGCGTCCGGGGCGAGTGGGGCCGCTGCACCGCTCAGCTCGTGGACCGACACCTCGAGCACCATGTCCTGCGTGACGCGCTCCGGCGGGATCCGAAACTGGATCGTCGTGTCCAGGGCGCCATCGCTCCAGTCCCCCTCGGCCAGGACCACTTCGGACAGCAGCGTCTCGAACTCGCTGTCGCGGTACGACATCACCACTGCGAGCTGGCGGGGGACCCAGCTAAGCGGGCGCTCGGCCTCGACCGCGATCCGGACCGTGGCCTCTCGGCCCAGCACGATGGGCGGCGACACGACCCCCCGGATGTTGACTCCAGGCCCTTTGTACAGGTTCTTCTCGACACCCTGGTACAGCGAGACCTTCGCGATTCGAACGTCCGCCGCGAGCGCGGCCTCGCGGTGGTCCACGGGCGCATCCGCGCGGTTTTCACAAGAGGCCCCCGCGGCAAGAACCACGATCGCTAGTCCTACCCTCGACGCCATCTTCCCTCCTGCTCGTCCCCTAGCCCGCGCGCAGCCCTACTGCGGAGAAGAACGCGTCAACCCGCGCTGTCATTCGGGCGCGACCGTCGGCTCGAAGGCACCGAGCAGCGTCGGATCCATCTCGACAACCAGCTCGATGCGGCGATTGGCCCGGCGACCCTCCTCCGTCGTGTCGTCTGCGACCGGGCGGCTGCCCGCGAAGCTAGTAGCTGACAGGGTCGCCGGCACCGCCCGCGCCTCGAGCGCCCGCAGCACCGCCATCGCGCGCGAGAACCCGCGCTCCCAGTTGGACGGAAACGTCGCGGTGTACACCGGCCGATTGTCGGTGTGGCCTTCGATAGACACCCGACGGCCCGGCAGCGACGACAGCCCGTCCGCCAACAGCTGGACCAGCTCGTTGCCGCGCGGCGACAGCGTCGTCCAACCCTCCTGGAACAGGCGGCCCGTGGAGATCCGCACCACGGTCGCATCTCCCCGCTGTTCGACCGTCCCGTGCCCCAGCGCCACCAGCGGCGCGAACGCCTCAACATCGGCACGCTGGGCCTCCGCGACGCGGTGCCTGTGAATCTCAGACGTGAGGTGCGCCCGCAGCGCGTCCTCCAACTCCGCGATGAACCGAGCGTCGCGGGACGCCGCGGCCCCCTCTGGCTCTTCGCCCAGCAGCGCCGGGTCCGCCTCGGGGGCGTGTTGGTCGAGCTCGGCTCGGAGCCGCGCCAGCGCGAACACCTGCTCGGCCCGCTCAACCTGCAGGCGCTCCAGCTCTTCGTCGCGGAGCGTGGACCGCGCGGCCAGCTCGTCGAGCTGCAGCTGGCGGCGCGCGATCTCGGCGAGCAGAGCCTCGATGCGCTGCTCGTAGCGCTGTGCCGCCTGCGAGCCCTGCGCCGTGCGCGCGGACAGCGCCGTTCGAGTAGCGTCGAGCTGCACTTGCACGAGCTCGTGCCGTGCCTTGGGTATGCAGCCCAGGACAGCGCACAGTGAAAGCAGCGCAGCGATTCGCATGATCTCCCTCATAGCAGCGCCCACGAAGCGCGCAGCAGCACGCTCTGTTCTAGCTGGATGGTGTCAACCACCTGAGGCACGCGCTCGAGGTTCAAGAAGTAGTTCAGCGACAGGTTCCGGGTCAGTCGGAGCGTGAACGTGTTGCGCCACTCGATGCTGGGGCGCTGCACATCGTCGAGCGGGACGAACAGCTCGAGATCGGTGGCGTACATCGCCCAGCCCGGCAGCCGCGCGGTCGCGATGATCGTGGACTCGATGCCCTGCTGGCCGAACGACCTCACCTCCCGGATCTCGACCTCGGGGGTACCGTTGACGTCCTCGGGCACCCAGGCGCCATCGAAGGCGTTCTGCCGCAGCCCCAGCCCCCCGCGCCAGTTCAGGCTGACCCAGCGGCTGTTCCACAGGCGCACGTTCAACCCCGCTCCCTCGCGCACGATGGTGGGCTCCCAGGCGTTGGCGACGAAGTAGGTGCCGCTGGCCGGGACGAACTCGTCTCTGACCCGGCCGTCGTCGAATATGCGGCGCACGGTGGTGTCCTCGGTGACCAGCACGTTGGTGCGAAACGCCTGGGTCTCAGCGGCAGCTCGCGCGTACGGCCCGATCCAAGGCCGTGCGTAGTACGTGTACAGCGCGTCGAGCCGCAGCCGGTCTCGAGTCTTGACCAGCGGCAGCGCGTCCCCCTCCTGAGGGTTGATCTTGCTCGCACCCTCTTCGAGCTGAATCAGACCGCTGGCCGAGTGTTTTCCGGTGTTGTACGCAAGCTGACCGTCCACGAACAGCGATCCGGACGCCGTGAGCTGGTTGTTGACCCCGATGACGTTGCGCTGCTGCGTGAGCGACCCGACCGCGCCGAGCACCAGCGACGAAAACCAGCGAGTCCCACTGTCTTGGGGCGACCCGAACTCGTCGGGCAGCAGCACCCCGCTGCCCAGGAACTCGCCGGTGTCCGGGTCCAGCACCAGCCGGTAGCGCACAAATCCCGCCTCGGGCACGTACACCGTCGCAAAGTCGCGCAGCGCCCGGTAGTTGCTGCCCGGGCGCACGATTCGGTAGACCCCGGGGGGAAGGAACCAGGTCTGCAGCTGCTCCCCTTGCAGCGTGTCGGCCCCGAACCCCGTCCCGTACGGCTCGCGGGTGTCTGCGCGGATGAGCTCGTACCCGCCGCGATGCGGGACCCGGCGGTCGTCCACGACCTCGACGCGCAGTGCGCCCCACACGACCGGCACCAGCGCGGTCTCGCCCTCGACCACGGTGATCGCCTGACCGAGCCCCTGGGCCGGCGAGCCCGACGAGACGATCACGACGTAGCTGCCCGGATCGACCAGCACGCGCCGCCCCGTGGGTATGTCGGCGACCTCCTCGCTGGCCTCGTTGACCAGGATGACCGGCGGTTCGTTCAGCGGGTTGGTCAGCGAGGGAACGAACACCGCCCCCTTGCCGATGGGGATCTCCGTTCGATCCTCGGCGAGCTGGGCCTCGACGGGCGGCATCGTCCAGCCGAAGGGACCGTCATCGGCGCCGGCGGCCGGCGCCACGACCAGCAGCACCAAGGCCGACAGCAGCGCGCGCAGAACACGGATCATTCGATGGGGCATGAGGGCCTCACTTCCTTTGCGAACCGCTGGATCGCCTCGATGTTCTCGCGGACCCCGCGACTCGCGAACCTACTGGCCATACTCCCGGGAATCTTCCCGCCGGGGTCCGTATGCACGTAGTACTCGACGTAGGTGCTGCGCTCGTCGAGGGCGACGAGGAACCAGGCGCCCCGCGAGAATCCGATGGGCTGCGCGGACTGGATCATCTCCCGCCCCCCCGGGCTCTTCACCAGCGCCGGATCGGTAAGCGAGTCGAACGCCAGCTCCCGCACGGAACCGCCCGAGGCGCTCCGCACTCCGGCATTCGCCGTGAGAACCCCGATCCACCAGCGATCGGTGATGAACGGAACGGGCAGATACTGCAAGACGCGGCGCCCGGAGTGACAGACCCGGCCCTCCAGGAGCTCCGAGTAGGCGACCGCGGTGTAGCCGGGGTGGCGCGTCTCGTCGTTCAGCGCAGCCCACAGGGTCGGCAGACCGACCGACAGGATGGCCGCCCCGTAGGCCTTGCTCCCCATCGTCGCGTCACGCGTTCCGGTCACCACCGCGCCGGCGACCACCTTGCGCAGCTCGGGCTCCGACACCGCGGGTGCCTCACGCTGAAGGCGCAGCCGACGGTGGCCGGCGACCTCCGACAGACGCGTCTGCACTTCCTCGACCGACCAAGCCTGTGCGGTCGTGGCCCACGCGAGCAAGAGCGGGATCACCGGTGGTGGCTCATCAAGCGCATGGTACTCCAGCACAACGGAACCCCGCTGCCCGCCTCGGCAGTCCCTGCGCGGTCGGAGCCCTGCGCTAGCGCCGGTTGCCGGTGCGCATCGCGGGTGACCCCGCAGGCTCGAATGCGTCGATGTGCACGCGCTTTGGCCTGACCTCGAAGAGGGCCTTGCCGCTCGCGCGGAGACGCTCGATCGGCCGACCGGCGACCTCGAGGTAGGGCTCGAGTGTGCGCGTTCGAACCGGGAGCTCCGCGGCCAGCGCGCGATCTCCCAGCACCGAGACATCGTTCGGGTCGCGGAAGACCCCGACGAACAACGGCTTGGTCTCGATGCTCTTCTCGCCAAGCGTGACCGTGCCGGTCACCTCGATCACCCGCGTGGCGCCAAGCTCATCCAGGCACTTGGTGGCGCGGGGGGTCTCGAACGCCACCACGCACGGGTACTCGGCGCAGCTGAGGTTGAGGTAGGCACGCGAGCGCAGGCAGCCCTCGGCCCAGCCGACGATCCGCTCCTCCACGCTCTCCGGACGGAACTCCGGCGCGACGAATCCCAGGAAAGGAAGCCGCAGCCGCTCGGCCCGCAGCGCGGCTTCGCGCTCGAGCTCGGAGACCTCCGCCTGCCAGCGCGCGCGGTGCCTCCGTCGGCAGGCCTCGTCTTCGCAGGCACGGGCGGCGTCCTCGACGGTGTTGGTGGACGGAGGGGGAGAACGAATCGTCGCGACGGCGTCCGCAGCCTTCAACATGGAGGCAGCGCCGCGGCTCGCCGCGAAGCCCAGCGCCAGCCCTGACGTCGCGAACAGGACCCCGAGTCCCAAGCCGAGCAACGAACGCATCCGAGGAAACTCCATCTCTACAAGTCAACGCTCGACCCGGAAGGCTCAGTTGAACCCCGGTGACACCCACATCGAACGAATGGCCGAGACCTTCACCCAGCACACGCCGCCTCTTAGGAATAACCGCTCGGAGGCAGTGCTCGCCTGGCAGCATGCCCTCGAGATCGGCCGTGAAGATGTTCCCCTCCGACAGACCGAATCCACATGATTGCCAGGTCCCCCACTCGCGATTCTCCGGCACGAGACGTATGGGAGCGCGCGGGAGAGTACCGAGTCTCCCGCGCTGCCTGCGCTATGACGCAGTATGACGGACAACCTTGTAATGTTGTTCCGGAACAGGGTAACCGGCAGGTCCGGACGTCTCGCTGATGGTGCGGCTCGTGTCGAAGAGGACCTGCCAATAGTGATCGTTGTGGCAATGAGGACGCACGGCCAGCACCGGTCCGGCGAGGTTGAATTCGAGGATCTCCAAGTCGGGCGCCGGGTCTGTCAACACGTTGGGGATCGCGGCGACCGCGGCGCGCAGGCGGGTGATCGCATCCTTGGGATCGACCCCGTGGGCCCGCTGAGCCTTCCGCTCCACCCGCCGGTGCGGATTGGCCGTGAAGTTCTGAATGTTCCCAGCGAAGATCGCGTTGTCTCCCAAGATGGTGCGGACGTTGTCCGGAGTGTCGAGCGCGGTCGCGAACAAGCCGACCTCACGGGCAACGCCGACGATGCCGCCTGCCTCGATCATGTCCCCGACCTTGAACGGCCGCAGGAACAGCAGGAACGCGCCGGCAGCGAAGTGCGCAAGCAGCCCGGACCAGGCCATTCCGATGGCGACACCGCCCGCGGCGATCAGGGCCGCGAAGCTCGTGGTCTGGACCCCGAAGAGCGACAGGACCGCGAGCAGGAGCAGGATGCTGAGGAGCACGTTGAGCGACGAGTCCGCGTACGTTCTGAGCGTGGCGTCGACTCCCTGCCGCGTGAGCGTGGCGCCCGCCGCGCGTTTGACCGTCGAGATCACGATGCGACCGACGAACCACAGGACGATCGCCCCGAGCAGTCGCGTTCCGATGGCGATTCCCGCGTCGACGGCAGGACCCATCCAGGCGTTTGACGTTGTTGAGCAGATCTTCTGTCATGTGTTTGCCTCCACCCACCCGACCCGGCGCCGTTACGGGCACCTGACGCGCCTTTAGGAGTCTGACCCTCCTCAGGGCCGGTCGACGAATCCGCTCCACACCGCGAACAGGCCCGGAATCCCGCCGGCGGCGTCCTCCCACTGGACGTGTGCGTCGATGTAGTTGTCACGCGCGGAGCGCAGCAGCGAGACCTTCGGCCGATCGATGGCGCGGATCGAAGCACCTGCCGCGATAGCGCGGTCCAGCGCCCCCACGAACTCCGCTGCCGACAGGGCGCGCTGGTCGCCGCGCGCGGACCGGAAGCTGTGGTAGAGCCCCTCGAACTCGGCGCGATCGACCGGCAGCCGGTACGCCACGCCCACGTTGTCCTGCAGCGTCTGGATGAGCACCTCGGCGGCGCCGTCGGTCGCGACGCGGGCACGGGAGACCGACCAGGTGCCGAGCATCACCGACCCGAGCACCACCAGCAACAGCCCCGCGACCGCGGCCGCCACTACGCCCACCATCCGTTTCGTGTCGCGCAGGTCGGCGTTCGCCCGGGCGGCCTCCGCCGTGAGACTGCGTGCCGATTCTGCCTCGGCGGCCGCCTCGATCCGCTGGCGCTGGCCCGCGGCCGCACGGCGACGCAGGGCGCCCCGCTCGGACTCGTCCAGGTAGTCCGGCAGTTCGCCGCGCTGCCGAACGGGCCGGGGAGTTCGGCGCGGCATCCGGTACGGCATCACCTGCGACGACCGCTCGGTCGGCAGCGGGGCGGGCACCGACGCCGACGCCACCGCGGCCGCGGCCGCGGCCGCGGCTGCCGACGCTTCCTCTGCCCGCCGCGCCTCGACCTTCTCGAGCGCCTTTCGCAGATCTCGGAAGTGGCGATCGGCGGGCACCGTCTCGGGGCGCGTGCTCGGCAACGGCGCCACCGGCTGGGCCAGCGGAGGAAAGTCGTCGCCGGCGGGCGGAATGCGCGACAGGCCGTTCATCATGGCGGTCTGAAGCTCCAGGACCGAGGCGTACCGGTCCTCAGGGCGGTACCGCGTCGCGCCGACCACCACCGGCCGGAACGCTTCGTGGATCACCGACAGCAGCTCGTCGTCCTGGTCCGCCACGAACAGCTCAGCGCTGGTTCGGGCGCTCAGCAGCGTGTACAGACTCGCGCCCACCGAGTAGATGTCGGCCCGGTGGTCGACCGTCTTGGTGTCCGAGCGCTGCTCGGGCGCCATGAACGAGAACGTGCCGATCTGGCTGCCCGTCGCCGTGAGCGACGTGTTGTCCGGCAGGCGCGCGATCCCGAAGTCGGTCAGCTTGCACAGTCCGTCTTCGTCCAGCAGGAAGTTGTGAGGCTTCACGTCCCGGTGGTAGACCCCGGCCGCGTGGGCCTCAGCGAGCGCCTCGCACACCTGGAAGATGACGTCGGCGACCATCGTGGCCGGCATCGGACCGTTGGCTCGGACCCAGTCCATGGCGGACCCGCGCCGCGCGAGCTCCATGGCGATGAACGGGGGGTCGGCCTCGGGGTCGTGCAGGATCAGCCGGGGCACGTTGGGGTGCTGGAGCATCCGAAGCGCCTCGGCCTCCTGGTCGAACCGGTTCCGCATCTCGCGATCGTTCAGGTACTTCTGCTGGATCACCTTCAAGGCGCACCAGCCCCTCTCCACCTCGTCCCACGCCAGGTAGACAATCGCGGTGCCACCATCGCCCAAGCGGTCGACCACCCGAAAGCGGTCGCCTACACGAAGCGGGGGCCGACCCGGAACATCGGTTGCCATCGGGCTCAAGGTAGCACCCTCGGGTTACCGAGGTGGGGTGAAGTACGCACTCGGGCTGTGGCTGCTGGTGGCGGGGTGCGCGGCCGCTGCCATCGCGCTGCCGTGGTGGCCCGCACAGGCCGCCGCTCTCTGGGTCGGCGTCTCCCTGCTGCTCGCCGGTGCTGCGTACGCAGGAATCGGGCCCGCCGTGCTGGGAAAGCGGACGAACGGCGAACTTCCGGCATGGTCGGTGCTCGCCAACGGGCCATTCCTGCTCTTCGCGCTCGTCTCGATGCGCTTCTTCCACCGCGCCACGGGACGGCACGGGTGGCACCAGGTCGCTCCCGGGTTGTGGCTGGGTCGACGGCCATCAGGGCGCGACCGGACGGCCTACGAGGCGTTGGAGATCGGCGCGGTGGTCGATCTGTGCGCCGAGCTCCCGCGCTCCCGCGTGCTGCAGGGCGACGAACGCTACCTTAGCCTTCCCGTTCTCGACGGGGAGGCGCCCAGCGCCTCACAGCTCGCGACCGCGGTCGCCTGGATCGAGGCCCAGCGCGACGCCGGCCCCGTCCTGGTGCACTGCGCGCTCGGTCACTCCCGCAGCGCCGCGGTGGTCGCCGCCTGGCGCATGCGGCACGCGGACCCCGGGACCGTCGACGCCCAGGAGCAGGCGCTGCGCACGCTCCGACCCGGCGTGCGGTTCACCCCGGCCCAGCGACAGCGGCTGCAGTGGTGGGAACGCGGCATGCCAGCGGTCAGGTCATCAGCCCCAGGAGCCGACGCGCAGCATTCGTGACCGACCGCACGATGCCCGTGGTCGCTCGCGCGACGGGGGTAGGCGGAAGGTGGGGCACACGCTGGATCTTGGGGCGGGCGTCCGCCCGCGCCCCTTGCGGGTCGCCAAATCGGATGAACAGCGGCAGCGGGTCGACGTGACGCCGGCCCTTGCGGAGCTCAAAGTGCAGGTGTGGACCCGTGGAGCGCCCCGTATTCCCGACGGGACCGACGGGCTCCCCCGTCTCGACCAGGTCGCCGCGGCGGACCCAGATCTGGCTGAGGTGTGCATACCGGGTGCGATAGCCGTCCGGGTGAAGGATCTCGACCATCAACCCGTACCCGGCATTGCGACCCGCGAAGCTCACCATGCCCTGGCCAGCGGCGCGCACCGTGCGGCCCGGAGCCCCCGCGATGTCGATCCCGGCGTGCATTCGGCCCCAGCGCATCCCGTACTGGCTCGTCAGTCGGCCCTCGAGTGGCCAATTCCACGCCACCTGCGGGGGTTCGTGCTGGAGCTCGGTGGTGGCCTGTGCCGGATGAAAAAACGCGCAAAGAACAAAAACTGCTGCCATCTGATCCTCTGAGGGCCGCGGAGACGACGGGAGAACGCTCCAGTGTTCCGCATGTGATCAGTGTAGCAAGACCTATCGATCCGCGAAAGCGGCTGCAGTTCACCAGCGTGCGTGTGGTGCACAGGCGTAGTCCAACTGCAGATCACAGGCCTGGTTGCGCAGCCAAGAAACATCACCCCGTGCAGCGGCGGGCAAGGTGCCAATGTCGTGCTCCACACGATCCGCCAGACGCAGACACCCCCAGGGGTCGACCGGATCGGTCTCGTCGCACGCCTTCCACAGCAGCAGGTTGGCCGCGTCTGGGTCGCCGCCCCGCGCGATGTTGGCCTCAGCGAGCGCGTGACAGTCGACGCCGTTTCCCGCCCTGCACCCTGGCTCAGCCGCTGCCGCGACGACCGTACAGGCCGCCACATCCGCGGCGCCGAGGCAGGCATCCAAGCAGGCAGACTTCTCTCCTTTGGCACATCGAACCGATGAGGCCACAGGCACAGGATCGACTGCCAAAGCCGGCTCCGGAGCGCGCGGGGGCGGCTCCTCCGGCGCGATGGGTGGCGCCGCGGCACACGCGACCAGCAGGGCGAAGAGAGGTGGCACGACCGCAGTCTACCGCTGGCGAAGCGCCGCGCTACACTGCTCCGACTGGAGGACGCCCCCCGCATGGCTTCGTTCCGACCGCTGGTTCTGCTCGCCTGGTGCGGTTGTGGCGGGCAAGAGGTTCAACTTCGAAGCCTGCAACCCGAGGTGGCCATCTCCCCCGCGGCGCTCGACTTCGGCGACGTCGTGGCCAACAGCGAGACGGCGGTGCTGCCGCTGTTCATCGACAACAGTGGACGCGCCAACCTGCTCGCCACGCTCGCGTTCGAGGGCGATGACGCTGCGATGTTCTCCGCCGACGTCGACGAGCTGGAGCTTGCGCCCGGCGACAGCACCCAGGTGCGGGTGTCCTTCGCGCCCGCCGCGCTGCGCGCCTTCTCCGCCACGCTGGTCGTGGCCAGCAACGACCCCGACGACGCCCTGCTTCCCTCCACGCTGACCGGTGCGGGCCGGGTCCCCTACGCCCCCGACATCGAGCTGCGGCCCTCGGCGCAGCTCGATCTGGGGTCCGTCGACGTCGGCGACACGAAGACCGGCTTCTTCGAGGTGTTCAACGCAGGCGACGCCCTGCTGGTCCTCGGCTCGGTGACCCAGTCCGGCGCCGGCACCTTCACCCTCGTGAGCGATCCCTCCGGCGACGTGGTGCCCCCCGCGCAGGCCCGGGCCGTGCTCGTGGAGTACGCGCCGGTGCAGCCGGCCGGCGACTCGGGGCAGCTCACCATCGCCAGCAACGACGCCGACGAGCCCGAAGTGGTGCTCGACCTGCTCGCCAACGGCGGCGGCCTGTTCGCCTACCCCCAGGCCGTGATCGCGTGCCCGGGTCCCCTCGATCTGGACGGGCCCGTCTCGGTGGCGCTCGACGGCACCGGGTCGTCCGACCCCGACGGACTGCCGCTCACCTATGCCTGGGCGATCGTGCGGAGCCCGGCCGCGGCGGACCCCACGCGCCAGCCCGAGCCGGCCGACACCCCCGAGTCCACGCTGCTGATCGACGTGGCGGGAACGTGGGAGGTCTCTCTCACGGTGGCCAACGATCGGGTGCCCCCGGTGCCCAGCGTGCCCGCCAAGTGCGTGATCGAGGCGGTCCCCGCCGACGACGTGCACATCGAGGTCTCGTGGGCGGGACCCACAGCGGACTTCGACCTGCACCTGGCCCAGGGCGACACGCCGTTCTTCGAGACCCCGGGCGACGCGAGCTTCTGCAACCCGTTCCCCGCGTGGGGTGCCCGCCTGGACGTCGACGACAGCGACGGGTTCGGGCCCGAGAACATCAACATCGCCACCCCCGCTGACGGCACGTACGCCGTCCGGGTCCACCACTTCGACGACGGCGATGACGGCGCGGTCACCGGGACCGTCCAGGTCTTCACGTACGGCACCCTGGCATGGCAGGGCAGCGCGGTGCTCGCGCGCAACGAGGTGTGGGAGGTCGGGCAGGTCAACTGGCCCACCGGCACCTTTGGTGTGTCCACCGAGCCCCCGTGGGACGCGGGCGGCACGCGGGAGTGCAGATGACCCGGTCTCCGTGGTGCCTGGCGTTGCTCCTCGCGGGCTGCGCCAACTCCGAGCCCACGTTCACCAGCCTGCGGCCGGTACTCTCGGTCACTCCCGAGCGCCTGGACTTCTCGCCCACGGCGCCCACCCTCGCCGCGCACGAGTCGCTGTTTGTCAGCAACGCAGGCAAGGCCGATCTGCAGGTCACGCTCGCGGTCGACGGCGACGCAGCGTTCACGATCAAGCCCACCGAGCTACTGCTCGCACCCGCCGCCGAGCAGGCCGTCGAGGTCACCTTCGCGCCCGGCACCTTCCGCCGATTCGATGGCCGCATCCAGGTCCAGAGCAACGACGAAGACAACCCGCTGGTCGTCGTGCCACTCGCCGGTGAGGGCGTCGACCTGCCGGTGCCCGACATCGCCATCTCGCCCGCGCAGACCGTCCAGGTGCTCGACCTGCCCGTCGGCGCCGACGACCTGTTCTTCTTCGAGATCGTCAACGAGGGCGGCAGCGAGCTGCAGCTCGGCACGATCACGCTCGATGGTCCTCCGGTGTTCGAGGTCTTGGTCGACCCCAGCGACTACGTCGTCAGCCCCGGCAACCGCACCGCGATGCTCGTCCGGTACACCCCCACCCAAGCGCTCGGAGACAGCGCCACGGTGTGGATCGAGGCGCTGAACGACCCCGACGAGCCGCTTGTCGAGGTGCTGCTGCTCGGCAACGGCGGCGGCGACTTCGAGTACCCGGTCGCCGTGGTCGACTGCCCCCTCGACGTGCCGCTCACCGGTCCCCAGGTCATCACGATCGACGGGTCCGACTCGTTCGACCCCAACAACATCCCCCTCGCCTACACGTGGTGGGTCTCCGGCCGCCCCGATGCCTCCGACGTCGGACTCGCGATCGACCCCGACAACCTGCAGGCGGCCGACGTCATCGTGGACGTCGCGGGGCCGTGGGAGGTCACGCTGCAGGTCGTCAACGTGCTCGGCACCCCCAGCGTGCCCGCGGTCTGCTCCTTCGAGGCCTCCCCCGAGGACGATCTGCACGTCGAGCTGTCCTGGGACAGCGCACAGGCGGACATCGATCTGCACCTCGCCCGCGACGGCGCCGGCCTGTTCGCGACCGACGACGACTGCAGCTTCTGCAACAAGACCCCGAGCTGGGGCGGCGCGGGCGGCGATGACGACCCGCGCCTCGACATCGACGACCGCGGCGGCTTCGGACCCGAGAACATCAACATCGCGACGCCGGGGCCCGACTCCTACGACGTCCGGGTCCACTATTTTGCGACCAACGGCGACGGTCCGGTGACCGCGACCGTCCGGGTGTGGGCGTTCGGCACCGAGATCTGGTCGGGAAGCCGCGTGCTGCTGCGCGATGAGGTCTGGGACGTGGGCGCGGCGGACTTCCCGTCCGGCACGTTCTCAGGCGACAAGGGCCCCAGCTACGACGCGCCCTTCCGAACCTGCCAGTAGGCTACGTCAGGCGCTCGTCTGCCACGACCCGGCCGTCCTCGAGGCGGACCCGGCGTCCCGCAACCGCGGCGACGTGCTCGTCGTGGGTCACCATCACCACCGTGCGGCCCTCGGCGTGCAGCGCCAGGAACAGGTCGAGGATCGCGCGCCCCGAGGTCTGATCGAGGTTCCCGGTGGGCTCGTCCGCCAGGATCAGCGCCGGCTCCGTCACCAGCGCACGGGCCACCGCCACGCGCTGCCGCTGGCCGCCTGAGAGCTCCATCGGCTTGTGCGAGACCCGGTCGCCGAGCCCCACGCGCTCCAGCATCTGCCGCGCGCGGCCAAGCCGCTCGGAGCGCGGGACCGCGGCGTAGCGCAGCGGCAGCGCCACGTTCTCGTCGGCGCGCAAGCCCTCGAGGAGGTTGAAGGCCTGGAACACGAACCCGATCCGGCGGTTGCGAATCCCCGCGAGGCCGTCGGGATCCATGTCCTGGACCGCCTCTCCGTCGAGATGGTACGTCCCCGAGGTGGGCCGATCGAGGCAGCCCAGCAGTGACAGCAGCGTGGTCTTGCCGGACCCCGACGTCCCGACCAGCGCGACGAACTCCCCAGGGTCGACCGTGAGATCGACCCCGTCCAGCGCGTGGACCACGGTGCTGCCCATCGCGTAGGTCCGCGTGAGCGCGACAGCTTCGATCACCGGGGGACGCTCAGTCACGGGGTCAGATATCAGGGCCGGGGAGGGCAACGCGAATGTTCTGGTGGTGGGCGCTGGTCGCGGGGGCGGAGCCCCTGACGCTGGAGCAGTCGCTACAGGAGGCGCTCACAGCAAACGCGGAGCTGCAGATCGGCGGGCTCGCCCTGGAGGACTCTCAGGCGGCGCTGCTAAGAGCGCGCGGCGGGCTGGACCCACAGCTGAGCCTGGGCGTCGACACCGCGGCGTCCAACAGCCCCACCAACACCCAGGTCGACGGCCAGGACGTGCTGCAGACCTCGTCCTCGGGCTGGACCGCCAGCGTCACCCAGCCCACGCCGACCGGCGGCGCGGCCACCCTCAGTGTGGCCGAGCGCGCGTTCGCTTCCAACTCACAGAACGTGGTCAGTCCCCGCACCGTGAGCGACCAGGTCACGCTCTCGGTGCGGCAGCCCCTGCTGTCCGGCGTGGGCGCGCTGGGCCCCATCCGCGCGGCGCGCCTCACGCTATCCGACGCCGAGCTCGCCCGCCGCGCGCAGGTGGAACAAGCGATCCTCGACGTGAGCGGGGGCTACTGGCGCCTCGTCTCCGCGATCCGCACCCTGGCGCTGGCGCAGGGCAGCGTTCAGGTCGCCCAGCAGTCTCTCACCGACACCCGCGAGCGCTTCGACGAGGGGTTCGCCGGAACCGGGGACGTGTTCCAGGTGGAGCGTGCCGTCGGCACCGCCTCGCAGGCGCTGGTGGTCGCGGAGGCGGAGCTGGAGGCCGCCGACGCAGCGCTCAAGCGGCTCATGGGGCGCGATGTCGCAGATCCGGTGGCGCTGGAGCCCACCGACGTCCCCGCGGTCCTCGCCGAGCAGCCCGATCTGGACACCGTGCTGTCGCTCGCGCGGAGCGGAAACGCGGACTGGCTGCGCCAACAGCTAGGACAACAGCGCGCCGCGCTGGGGGTCCGCCAGGCCCGGATCGCAGCCCTCCCCGATCTATCGGTGTCCGGCGCGGTGGGTGTCTCGGGGCTCGGTGAGTCCGCAGCCGAGGCC
>Ga0316189_10000910_pt1 | contig 29580 bp, 22 predicted proteins | sample LowCovwburrow_MG_FD_204930 | JGI IMG/M metagenome (GOLD analysis project Ga0316189, IMG submission 204930) | Coastal sediment microbial communities from Maine, United States - Lowes Cove worm burrow | ecosystem: Environmental > Aquatic > Marine > Coastal > Sediment | place: USA: Maine...
GTTGCTGTAGGTTGTATGCGCGCACGAGGCCAGGATGGACGTCGGGGTCGATGTCCGGATTGTCCTCTGGCAAGGGCGGGGGAGGAGGTGGCGGAGTCGTTCCACCGACGCCGCCCATGCCGCCCATACCGATGTCGCCGCCCATGCCGCCGACACCGACGTCACCGCCCATGCCGCCCGCACCGACGTCACCGCCCATGCCGCCCGCACCGACGTCGCCGCCCATGCCGCCCGCACCGACGTCACCGCCCATGCCGCCGACACCGACGTCACCGCCCATGCCGCCCGCACCGACGTCACCGCCCGTGCCGCCAACCCCTCCGGCGCCGCCCATGTTTGGCGGCATCCCTGTGGTGATGTCGAGGATCTCCTGGCCGGTCAGCCCCTGGAACACCGTCTTCACGGTCGCCTGGGCGAATCTCGGGTTCTGTGCGATCCGCTGCGCGAACCATTGCAGCGCATTTTTGCGGTTGTGGTCAGGCAGCGCTTCCCCGTTGAAGCCAGGGGGCAGAATGTAGTCCGGCCCAAACCACTCGCCCTCGCCGCTGTATTCGCCGCTCTCGTTCCAGTTCATGAAAAGACCGGCGACAGGATCCATCGTCGTGTGACAGACGATGCAGTCCGGGTTGTTCAGCGTCGGGTTCTCTCCGAAGTCGTTGCTCGCGTCTACAGGACGATTTCCGAACTGATTGATGTCGATGTCCAAGAAAAACCAGTACGCCATCCGTGAACGATGGCGGTTGATGTTCGTGTCGCTCGTCGGAAAGCGATTGAGGAACATCGAGGAAGTGAGAATGCCCGCGTGAGGAATACCCGGCACGTGGATCTCCTCGAAGGCCTCCGGGTTGTTGCCGAGGCCGACAGGGATGTCGGGAAGCGCGATCAGTGACATCGCCGAGAAACTGTTCGCCATGGTGTAGTCCGCCGTGAGAATCTCGGTAAACGAACGCTCCGTGCTGATGACGTGCGCGATCAACTCTAGCGGCTCGCGCGCCAACGAATCGTTGGTGATCAAAGCCTTCTCGTCGTCTCCAGGAAATCGATTCTCGAACCAGCGCAGATTCGGCCATAGGTCTTCGTCGAGGAGCTCGATCGCGTTTTCCCGCCCCAGGTATTTGTCCGTCAGGAAGTGATCGTTGTAGAGCTCGATCGTCCGGTCGATGAAGCCGGGGTCGCGCATCATCTCCGCGAGCGATGCTTCGAGACCGAGCTGGCCCTGCGCTTCGGTGGCGGCTCGCTGAGCGGCCGTGGGAAGCTTCCCAGTGAGCTCGAGACTCGCCTTACGGAGGGTCTCGCTCCAGGTCAGAAGCTCGAGCTGACCTTCGTATGGGTTAGTGAAGCCGTCCGATCGCGGACAGTCATTCATGTCTCGGGTTGAGCAGCCCCCAAAGAGGGTCGGATCTTCCTTGCAGCCGGATACGGTGAGTACCGATCCGAGCAGTAGGATAAGGAATCCGCCCTTTAGGCTGCCGTTGATGCAACTCTTGCTCATCTGCACAAACGTCAGCCTAACATGCGAAAATCAACCCTGCAGGACTAAAGATGGGCTGTAATACAAGCTCCTACAGTCAAAAAATAAGCCATGAGGGTCTATTTTTTGGTGATCGGACTTGCATCTGATTTCTATTCTGCGAAGATCAAACAGGAAAGTGGGGGTGAATTTTTCCTTGTGTAGCTCTGTGACCATTCACCCACGGTTCAAAAATAAGCGTACTTTTTTGCCAGGAGTGTTAGACAAAATGCCTTTTAGACGGACGAATTTGCTGCGATTGACGACCCTTGCTGCCCTCGGATTGCTCGCTGCCGCTTGCGGAGAGAGCGACACCACGGAGCCACGGGGCCTGAATCTGGTGTACTGCGAGAACCCGGACGCGGCCGTTCCGTCCTGTGACTTGAGTGGCTACTCCATGAACGACGACTCGGCGCTCCGCGCGAAGCTCGAGGGCTGCGCGACCGGCGGCTGTCACAGTGAACAGCTCTCTGCCACGACCTGGACGCTCGATCTTTCGGGTTCGGTCGAGGGTGCCCTCTCGGCGTTGACCATTCCCGGAGGGACCGGCCAGTTCGACCTCGTCGACGATTTCGATCCCGACTGCAGTCAAATGCTGAGCGAGGTCAGCTCACGACCCATCGGAGCGGTGCGCATGCCTGTCACCGGTGGCTACTGGAGCACCTCCGAGATCGACTGCTTCCGTTCGTACCTGCACGAACTGAGCAACTGAGCCAAGGCGGTCAGCCGCGTTCTGCGCGGCGGATCCCCAGGTTGACGATCTTCTGCAGAAGCTCCGGGTAGCTCATGCCGGCGGCTTTGGCCGCGCCCGCGAACTCTTCGAACTCGCCGATGTCGGGGTTGGGATTGGCTTCCAAGAAGTACAGCCCCCCCGCCTCGTCGAGCCGGAAGTCGATTCGCACGCAGCCGTCGGTGCCCAGGCGCCGGCAAATGCGACGCGATAGGCGAGCAATTCGGCGTTCCAGCTCTTCGGAAAGCCCCTTGGCGCGACCGATACGAACGCCGTGCTTCTGCTGGTACTCCAGGTTCCATTTCACGTTACGGGTGGCGATCTTGGCCGCATCGTCGGGGAGCTTGTCGAGGAAGATTTCCCAGGTGGGGAGCACCTGCAAGCGGTGGTTTCCGAGCACCGAGACGTAGAGCTCACGGCCCTCGATGTATTGCTCTACGACGGCGTCGGTGCGGATCTTCTCATGGATGAAGGACACCCTTTCTTCGAGCGCCTTGTTGCTGTGTACGACCGAAGCCTGCGCGATTCCATAGCTTCCTTCTTCGATCAGCGATTTCACGATGAGCGGAAACTCGAGCCTGGGGGGCCGCTTTATCTTTCGGTAGCGCGGGAATACGCGGAACTTCGGCACCTGAATCCTGTGGTACGCCAGGACTTTCTTCGAGAGCGCCTTGTCGCGGGCGAGCAGAAGCCCGCGCGGGTTACAGCCCGTGTATGCAGCTCGCTGCAGCTCTAGGTAACCGACGACATGTGCGTCGAAGATAGCCTCGCCGTCGAACTCCTCTAGGAGGTTGAACACCACGTGCGGCTTGAACTCTTCGATGGCCTTGCGAAGAGGCGCCAGCTCGTCGCTCAGTCCGACCATCGTGATGTCGTGGCCCAGCATGCGTAGACCCTTGCGCACCTCGAGCTCGGTTTTGAAAGGCGCGACCTGTTCGTCGCTAAGATCGCTGAGGTCTTCGGGCGGGATGAGACTCTCGTGCACGAGAACGATGATTCGCCGTCGCTTTATAGTGGATGCCATGTGTCTCGCCGGTGCAGAAGGTGCACGGTGTGCACCGTCAACATGATGGCAAAGTCGAGCTTCGTCTGACGCTCCCCCTTGGTGAGCCGGAGCCGAAGCTCACGACACCGGCCGATGATATCACGAAGCACCTGATCGACGGTGAACTGATATTCGCCCGTAAAAAGCGAGATCTGTTCGCGAATCTGACGTCGATTGCGGCGCAGGAAAGATGCCGCTGTTTCGTTGTTCCGATAGCGCGCGGAGTCGCTGAAGATCTTGAGCAGGTCCCGGTCGTACTCGTCGCTGAACCCGGGGCTATAGTGATCCTGCCGCCGCTCGTAGTGACGGCGCAGCGTGTGCCGCAGTCGCGGCAAGGAGTAGGGGCGCGCCCTGGAGCTCGACTGCGGCTTCTTGTTGGAGAGTTCGGCAACCAGCTCTTCTATGTACGCGAGCTTTTCGAGCGCGGATGAATGGGCGTACCGCTCTCGCCAATTCGATCGCGGGGCAAGCCAGACCGCGAAGGTTTCTGCGAAGTCCTCCACCGGATGCGCTTGCGCATACCAGCCGTCCAGGTGCTCCACGAAGCCCTTGCTCAAGGGATTGGGTCGATAGAAGTCCGGGTAGGGCTCGGACGCCCGTCCGAATGCGCGCTGCCAGAGCTTTCGACGCTGCAGGTTGTAGGCGTGTTGCAGAGCGTGCCCGGCCTCATGACGGAGCAGACGCATGCACTCGGCGCGAGTGCCACCCTCCACTTCGAACATCATTTGACGTTCGAGGCGCATCAGCCGGGGATGGGCGAGATAGAACGGCACTCCGACACCAGGAATTCCATCGGGAGAGCACCACTCGTCGCTGAGCCAGAAGTGAATGCGAAAGCGCCGGAGCCCTGCGGCGTCCAGCTCGTCGCGAAGGCGCTCCACGCAGTCCTCGAGCCAGGTGCCGGCGATGGTCAGACCCAGATCACTGAGGCGAACGTCGAGGAGCTCCTCGCTTGGCAAGCTTTCCCAGTCGACGCGCACGGCCCGAGCAGCTTGACGGATCTATCTTCCGGCGACAACAGCCAGGCGACGCTCAGTCCCGCTCGTGGCAGTAGGTTCCCTGCCAACCGTCCAGACAATGACACTCGTAGGACCCGTACTCGTTCGTGCAGTCCTCCGTGCCGAATGGGTTGCAGAAGCCCAAGCCCCAAGCACATTCGTCGATGTCCTCGCACTCGAGCTCCGGCGTTTCCCAGTCGCCATTGGCTTGGCAGGCGACGCTGTCATAGCCCGGTCCAAAGCCCCACTCGCAGCTGTAGACCACGACGTCGCCGTATTCAGTGCCCGTGATTTCACCTGTCTCGGAGTTGGGCGGGCCTTCCGGCGGGCTTCCGCAGCCCACGGGGACGTTGCAGTTCGAACCCGAAAAACCAGGCTCGCAGGTGCAGATGACCGTGCTGGAGCTGTCATCGCAGTTTCCGTGGATGCAGGCGTTGGGCGTGTCGCAGCTCAGAAGCGGAACGCTACACGAGCCGCCTTCATCGATTGCCCAGCCTTCGTCGCAGTCACACGAAGACGCGCGAACACCATCGAGACATTGGCCGTGCGAGCAAGCGACTCCCGCACAGTCGTCGATCCACTCAGCGCAGCTCGGGCCGCTGTAGTCTACGGGTTCGCAGAAGCAGTCCGTCACAATGCAGACACCGCCGTTCTCGCAGGCCGGTGTGCAGCTGGCGCGCGGCCCGGGAAGCTCTAAGCCGGCGAGACCGGATCGGTCCACGAAGCAACCGGCCAACGCGCTCAGCGCGACAAGCGCACAAACCCCAAGCGTCGTGTTCAGCCTTCTGCCCACAGTTCAATCAAACAGACACCTTCGGCCCCTGCCAGGGTGACATGTGTGACTCTGTGCGCGCTGCTACCAGGGGAGCCGTTCGCCGTTGGCGTGCCAGAAGCCGCCGGAGCTCTCGAGCTGCAGCTCGTCGATTCTAGAGATCAGGCCCTTGGCCGACTCTTCGGTGGAGATGCCTTGATGGCCGGTCATTTGGGTAGCGACCATGCCCGGGTGCAGGATCGCGACCGAAACGCCCCGGCTGCGAAAGTCGTGGGCAAGGTTCACGCCAGCCATGTTCAGGGCGGCCTTCGCCATGCGGTAGCCGTAGTAGCTGCCCGAACCGTTGTCTCCGATCGAGCCCATCCGGCTCGTCATGAGGATGACTTTCGAACCCTTCGCGAGATGCGGTGACATGATCGAGGTGACCCGCAGCGCTCCGAGCGCGTTGACCTCGAAGTGCTCGCGGATTCGGTCGAAATCGAGGCGGTCGAAGGATTCGTTCCCGAAGATTCCCGCGTTGTTGATGAGGACGTCGATTCGGGTGTCGCCGAGCTCCCGCGAGACCGCTTCGAGCGCGGCCGGGTCGGTGACATCGACGTTCTCGAAGAGCCGAACCCCGAGCGCCTCCAGCGCCGGGCTGCCTTTGCGACAGAGAGCGACCACCTCATCGCCGCGCTCCCGAAGCTGTCGGCTGAGCTCGAGGCCGATGCCCTTGTTCGCGCCAGTGACTAGTACAGTTGCCATGAAGCCTTCCTTGGTTCGAAGGCTATCATAGGGCCCCTAGCGTCGTGTCCAGCCCAGGGTGCTCATCGAATGGGTACGCAGAGCCTGTCTCGGTCGATGACCTCACATCCGAAGCCAGCCGGGACGTCGCAATCGGCGTCCATCTCGCAACGTTCGATGCAGACGCGCGCGCCAATCGGGCCACCGAGAATCGCGTGGTCCAGACAGGCGCCTGGCAAGCCATTGAACTCGGAGACCGGGCAATCGAGATCATCGAAGCAGTCGACCGTGCAGATCGCATTCACGAAGTCGGTGTAGCGATCCGCCGGCAAGGCGAGCTCTTCGCAGTACTCACCTGCGAAGCAGTCGATGTTGGAGTAGCAGACCTCGTAGGTGATCGCCTTGGAATGAGGTTCGAAGACATCTTCGTAGTCTCCGATGAAGATGCAGCCGGAAAGCATCGAGATTAACACTGCGATTCCCAACCAGGTAGAGCGTCGAACAATAGTAAGTTTCATGGCGAAAGCCCTCTCTAGGCAGGTAGACGTTCTCCGCTGCCTGCGATTCAACGGGGCGCTTTCCCTAGTCATTTCGTCGTGAATTCCGCCCTCGCGCCGCGCTCTGCGTTCCAGTCGCAGCGGTGGTATCGTTCTGCTCATGGCAAGCCCTGGGCGCGCTCGTGTTCTTTACATCGACGGTTTCATCAACTTGCTCTTGGGTGTGGCGCTTCTGTGCTTCGATCCGGTTGCGGACTGGTTGGGTCTCCCTGCGTCCGACACGGCGTTCTATCCGACCATTCTCGGAGCGGTGTTGTTCGGAATCGGGATCGCTCTGGTCTGGGAAGCTGTCCGTGGTGATGGGCAGCTCCTGGGCCTCGGACTCGGCGGGGCGATTGCCATCAATCTCTGTGGTGGTCTGGTGCTGACCGGCTGGCTGCTCGTCGGCGATCTGCGCTTGCCGCTCCGCGGGCAGGTGATTCTCTGGACCCTGGCCTCGATTCTCGTCCTGATCAGTCTCGTGGAGCTCAGCATGCGCGCGAGGCAACACCGCGACAGCTTGCGGTAGGACCCGGTGCTGGTCACGCTCGGCACCGATCCCAGCAGTCTTTTGGAGTGAAATATGCGTTCTTTGGGCCTTGTTGTAATTGGCTGGTTGCTTTCAGCCGCGCTTGGCGGCTGCAGCACCAGTACTGACACCCCGGCATCCTCCCAAATCGTCGTCGACGCCGGCGCCTTGAAGATGCGGGTCACCCAGTCGCCCTGGAACATGTCGTTCTTCGACGCGGAGGGGAATCCGGTTCTCGTCGAGCTTCCGGACGTGGGCGATGGCCCGAGCGGAAGCCTGGGGATGCACCTGGGCCCGCCGCCTCCCGGTAGCGGACAGATTCCCGCCTTGCCGCCGCTTCGGGATGGTGAGCCGTCGACGCCGCCGGAGCGCGAGAGCGGCTGGGTGCATGCGATTGCCGTCGAGTCTTCGAGCGACGAGGGGGATGCTTACGTCGCAACTCTCAACACTTCGGATCCAGCACGCAAGTTGGAGCTCGTTGCTGTGCCGGAGGCAGACGGGGTGATCCAGATCACCGTCCGGCCTATGAGCACCGACGGCGTGCAAGCCATTGGAGTAGGATTTGTGGCCGACGAAGCGGAGCGATTCGTCGGATTCGGCGAGCGAAGCAACGCCGTGAACCAAATGGGCTGGGACCTCGAGCACTACGTGGCCGATGGGCCGTACTACGACGGGCAGGAATACGCGGTCATGGGCGATCTCCTCCCTGCCTGTGGAACGCGCCGGCGGCCGGACACGACATACTTTCCCATCCCCTGGCTTCTGTCTTCCCGCGGCTACGGCGTGCTCCTCGACAACGACGAGATGAGCTATCACCGCGTCGGCTCGGAGTCCTCGGACGCTTGGAGCATGGAAGTCGAAAGCGTGGAGATGCGCTTTCGCGTCTTTGCCGGCCCTACGCCGGTCGAGGCTCTTGGCCGCTACACCGAGGCCGTGGGCCGGCAGCCCGACAACTACGCCCCTTGGTTTTTCGGACCCTGGCTTCAAACCCAATCCGATATCCAAGTTGAAGAGGCGCGGCTAAGCGACGTGCCGACATCGCTCAATGCGACGTACACGCACTACCTGCCCGGAGGCAGTCAGCAGGGCAACGAGGAGAACCAGAGGATTCGAACCGCGGCAAACCACGACATGGGCGTCGCCATTCACACCTATTTCAACCCGATGATCGAAGTCACCTACCAGCCGGCATTTGACGAGTCCGAAGCTGCCGGTGCGCTCCTCAAACACGGGGACGGGGAAACCTATATCTACGACTACTGCAGCAATCTCACCAGCTGCTTTGAAGTCAGCCAGTTTGACTTCGAGGCAGACAACGGCGTAGCGGCGTACAAGGTTTTGACCGACGAAGCGATCGAGCACGGCTTCGACGGCTGGATGGAGGACTTCGGCGAGTACACGGCGCTCGATGCGGTCTCAGCGGACGGGGCCACAGGGACGGAGTTTCACAACCGCTACCCGCGCGACTACCACTGCGGCGCGTACGAGGCGACAACCGACGCCGGCAAGCCCTTGGCTCGATTCACGCGGTCGGGCTGGACGGGTTCGCCTGCATGCACTCCGATTGTCTGGGGCGGAGACCCCACGACGGGCTGGGACTACGACGGCCTCCAGTCTTCGATCTACCGAGCCCTTTCCATGGGCACGTCCGGTGTGGCGATCTGGGGCTCCGACATTGGGGGTTTCTTCTCCTTGTTCGGCCGCTTCCTCGACGACGAGATGTTCGATCGCTGGATTGCTTATGGCGGCCTTTCGGTGGTGATGCGAAGCCAGCGGAACGGAGTTCAGTTCCCTTCGTACGACAGGCCGCAGCCCTGGGACGAAGATCACCAGCCGGTCTGGCGCCTCTACTCCAAGCTCCACACCCAACTCTACCCTTACATCCAGGCGGCGGCCGAGCGCTACTACGCGACCGGAACGCCGATTATGCAGCACCACGTGCTGACGCATCCCGGCGATGCGGAGGCGACCGGGCGTGATGACCAGTACATGTTTGGTCCCGACGTTTTGGTGGCGCCTGTGTACACCCAGGGCGCGACCGATCGCGAGCTCTATCTACCGGAGGGGACCTGGGTCGAGTGGTGGCGTTCGGTGAGCTACGGCGAAGAGGGCGGCACGTTTTCGATGCGCGCCGCGGTGCTGCACGATGGCATGCAAACCGTCACGGTCTCGGCGCCCAATCCGGAGATCCCGATGTTCGTCAAGGCCGGAGCCCTGGTCGCGATGCTCTCGCCCGACGTGTTCACTCTAGCCGAGTACGGCGACAACCCCGAGATCATCCACGCGTCCGATCGCGATCACCTGCTTCACGTCCTCGGGTTTCCACGTGGCGAGACGGCGGGCGAGTTCTACGACGACGGCACATGGTCCAGCGTGGAGGCTCAGAGCTCCTGGACCCTCACGCTCGAGAACAGCAAGGAACGGACGATCCACCTGGAAGCGTCGATGAGCACTCTCGACCAGCCGTTCGACGTTTGCGGCGTCAGCTTGGACGGCACGGCCCTTTCGGACGAAGACTGGTCCTACGACGAGGCGAGCGGCGTCCTCGACGCGACCTACACGACGCGGTCCGGGACTCTCACGGTCACGGGCTGCTGAGCGCGACCTCGCAACAAGAAGCGACTCTGTTACGTATTCACCCGGTTGCGTGCCGCGCGGCGCGCAATCCCGAGTAGACACAGTCGGCTATCGATAGGCCGCTGACGTATTGGCGGGAGCAGATACCAACGGCGTTGCGGCCCGCCGCGTAAAGGCCGGGGACGGGGACTCCGTTCTCGCTGAGGACTTGGCCGGTCGTTTCGTCGACCGCGAGCCCGCCGAGCGTCATCACGGCGCATAGGTGACGCTTCGATCCGAGTGAGCAGTCGATCGCGTAATACGGCCCATCGCCCAAGGGGTGCACGCTGTCGGGGGCCTTGTCGAAGCGATCGCTGTGAATGCCCTTGGCAACAGCGTTGTTTTCGTCGAGCGTCCTTTGAAGGTTCTCTCGGGGCACGGCGAGCATTTTCGCTAGAGCGTCGAGGTTTTCAGCCTTTTTACAGTTCAGGTACAGGTTCATCAGCGCGGCAGCTCGCTGAAACCACTGGAGCTCGCCCGGCTTGGACTGCTCATGGGCGAGCTTCTTGAGCTTTTCGTCGATGATCAGGGTTGCAACACCGTGGTTTTCTTCGACCATGGCCTCGCCGATCTTCGCTCCGTACCAGAACTCGTTCGCGAAGCGCTCGCCTTTTGCGTTGACCAACACACCCTGAGCAAACGCGTTCGGTGGGTAGAGAAAACGCCAGGCAGAGGCGCGATGCATTTGCTCGAGCTTGCCCCCGACGCTTTGGCCGAGCCGAAGTCCCATGCCGTCGTCGCCCGCCGTTCCGAGCGGCAAGCCGGGAACGAACTCGGGGATGTGCTCGGCGACCATCTCGCGATTGAACACGAAACCGCCCGCACAGAGAATCAGCCCTCGCCGGCAATGAATGCGTAGCGGCGCCGAATGCTTGGCCTCGATGGCATCGCAGCGCCTGCGGAGCGATGCAGCGAGCCCGGTGGCGACCTTCGCGATGGTCGTCTCCCAGATGTGCAAACGCCTATGCAGGCTGCGCCAGAACCTCGAGGGAATGTGCTGGTACTCGGCGCCGATCACGCGGCCTCCTCCATCGATGATCAGACGGCTGACTCGGGCCTGAAGCTCCAGGCGCACGCCTTTCTCAATGGCGGCCTTGCGAAGCGGCTCGATGATGCTCGCGCCAGGAAAGGCTCCACCATCGGCGCGGTGGCCGCGCTGTGCGGGCTTGGCATGCGTGCTGTACGGAGGGAAGGTCTCATTGCCGGAGTAGTAGAGATGGTACTCCTTGGTCGGATACGAGGTCTTGAAGGGGCATAGATTGGGCAAGAAGGGGACGCCGCGCTCGGTCAGCCACCTCACGTTGGCCGCGCTTGTCTCGCAGAAGTCGCGCAGCGTCTCGGGGGAAACCGCGTCTTGCACCTCCATCGATAGATAGCGGTACATGTTCTCGACCGTGTCCTCTACGCCGGCGCCCTCCTGGATGTGGGTGCCGCCCCCCGCGTAGAAGACTCCGCCGCTGATCGATGTCGCGCCGCCTCCTTCGAAACGATCCAGGAGGACCACGTCGGCGCCGCGTTCACGGGCTTCGATGGCTGCGGTGATGCCCGCCGCGCCAAAGCCGACCACGAGCAGGTCTGCGACATCGTCCCAGTGCGCGCCGTCCACATCTTCGACTACGATTGGCGTCAGGCTGCTCATAACGGATTGCGCAAGCTAGCACGACGGTTCAAGTTCGGCAGTGATTCATGGAGCTTCCTGTTGATCCAAATCAAGTCGGCCCCGTCTGTCTGGTGACCGGTGGCAATGGCTACGTCGGTAAGCATCTGGTCCGCCGCCTCCTGGAGCTCGGCTGTCGGGTGCGGACGCTCGATCTGGCGCCGTTTGAGGGCGACGATCGGGTGAAGGGAATCGTCGGCGACATCCGGCGCATCAGCGATGTAGGCCCTGCCTGTGAAGGTGTCGACACGGTCTTTCACACTGCCGCAATCATAAACACCTTGACGCTAGCGCGCGCCAGCGTTCGCAGGCAGGTCTACGGTGTCAACGTACTCGGGACCGAATGCCTGATCCGCGCCTGCCAGGCTTCAGGCGTGAAGAAGCTCATCTTCACCAGCTCGATCACGGTCGCAGTCGACGGCCCAATTCGCGAGGGCGACGAAACCGCGCCCTACGTCGGAACCGACGGGCTCCCAGACCTGTACTCGCAAAGCAAGAGCCGGGCCGAACAGCTGGTTCTCGAAGCGGACGATCCCAGCGGCCTGCGGACTGCGGCGGTTCGGCCGGGCGGAGTCTGGGGGCCGGGAGAGGGCGCGATGATGGTGCAGGACTTCCTCGAGCACCTCGCAGCGGGCGACTTCAAGATCATGATCGGCGACGGCAAGTCGGTGACCGACAACGTCCACGTCGACTCTGTAGTGGATGTGCACTTGATCGTCGCCGCGAAGCTGTCCGAAGCGCCCGAGCTCGTGGGTGGCCAAGCCTATTTCGTGAGCGATGACGAGCCGACCAACCCGGTGCTCTGGTACCGCCCAATCGTCGAAGGCCTCGGCTATCGTTGGCCGAAGCTACACATTCCATTTCCGGTCGCTTACGCCATCGCTCAGGCCGGAGAGCTTGCGCACTACTTTGGCGGCCCTTTTCCGATGCTCACGCGTCGCGGCGTGCTCTCGGTATGCCGTGATGCGTCGTTCCGGGTCGACAAGGCGCGAGCCCAGCTCGGTTACGAGCCGCGGACCAGTGCGGCCGAAGGCATTCCGAAGCTGATGCACGAATTCCGAGCAACCCACGATCGCCTAAAGGCCGCCCCATGATCAAGCTCATCTACTTGCTCTGGCCCCGTCAGCCGATGGAATCGGCTGAGCGACGCATCACTCTCTTGGACGGCTGCGCTCCGAAGCTTCTCGACACCGGCGCCCGCCATCTGCTGATGAACATCGACGACGACCTCGCGACCGTGCCGTCCCCGACCCCGACCACCAAGCTCACCGATCCCTTCGCGGCCGAGGTCAGCATCTGGGTGGACGATCTCAGTGTTCGTGGCGTTCTCGAAGGCATTCTGCTCGACGCGGGTTTCGACCTCGCCGGCTATCGGGTCCGCGAACACCTGTACACCGACTACGGCGGCAACGAGCACGGCGCGCCTCGCAACTGGCCCGACGGAGAGCGCTCGCCGTACGTCATTTCGGTGACCCCTCTGGAGCGACCAACGCGCATCCCCAAGCATCGCTGGATGCGGCACTGGTTTAATCGTCAGGGGCCGATGTCGGAAAAGATGCAGCCCCGCGCCCGCTATGTCCGAAACGTCGTCGAGGAGGTGCTCACCCCCGGCGCCATTGCGTACGAGGGAATCGTCGAAGAATCCTGGCCTTCCCCGGCGCACGTGACGAATCCCTACAAATTCTACGGGGCGCGCAATCGATTCGAGCTCATCAAGAACATGGGGGTCATGGCGCAGAGCGTCGCGGCCTTTCTTCCGATCTGGAAGATCACCAGTGTCACCATGAGCGAGTATTTCGTCCGCAGCCCGCACGGCTAACGGAGCGTTTTGTGCTGGACCCCAGGCCCGCGTCTGTGCGTACACTCGGGGTTCCCATGCAAAGCGATCGACGTGATTTCCTCAAGCTGTCCGTAGCCGGTGCTGCCGCGCTATCGACGATGAGCGCTGGCGCAACCTTGTCGGGTTGCACCTCTAGCGCGCCTGCATCCGGTATGAAGCTTCTTCGCCCCGAAGACGTGGAGCTCCTGCGCGCGCTGACCCCGGCGGTGATGAAAGGCAAGATCGGGCCAGGGGACACGGCCGCCATCGAGCGAACGGTTCAGTCGTTCGACACCTTGCTGGTGGACCTGTCCGAACCGGTCGTCGCAGGCGTGCATCAGGCCTTCGACGTACTGAGCTTCGGCCTGAGCCGTGGCTTGATGACCGGCCAGTGGTCGAGCTGGTCCAAGGCTTCTCTGCAAGACGCCGAGAGTGCCCTTGCTCGCTTGCGAGACAGCGGCATCGGCTTGCTGAACGCGATCTACGCAGCGGTGATCAGACTGATCATCAGTGCCTGGTACTTGATCCCGGAGAACTCGGCGACGACCGGGTATCCCGGCCCTCCCAAGAAGGTAGCGAGCCCGACGCCCATCCTAGCTCCGACGCAGGAGGGCACGCCGTGACCGACCTATCGCAAGTCATCTTGGGTAGCAGCACCGACCCCTACAACAAGGCCGCCCAGCGCGGCTGGGACATTCGCGATGCCAGCAAGCTCAGTTCTTCGCTCGAGCTCGAAGCAGACGTCGTCATCGTGGGCACGGGTGCCGGCGGAGGCACGGCCGCCGAGACCTTGAGCCAGGCGGGGTTGAGCGTGGTTCTCCTCGAAGCAGGGCCCCTCAAGACTTCGAGCCAGTTCGACATGCAGGAGCGGGCGGCGTACCGCGACCTCTATCAAGAAGGCACCGGGCGCGGCACCAAAGATGGCGGCATGGTGATCCTCCAGGGCCGCTCCGTCGGCGGATCCACGACCGTCAACTGGACGACGAGCTTTCGCACCCCACCCGAAACTCTGAAGTTCTGGGCGGAACAGATGGGAGTGAGCGGGTGCTCCGTCCAAGAGATGGCGCCGTACTTCCAGCGCATGGAGCAACGCCTCAACATCCACAAATGGCCCCAGCCGCCAAACCGAAACAACGGCATGTTGCAGCGCGCGTCCCAGAAACTGGGGTATTCCTGGGATACCATTCACCGCAACGTGAAGGGCTGTCTGAACCTCGGCTACTGCGGGCTTGGCTGTCCGGTCGACGCCAAGCAATCCATGCTGGTCACGACGATTCCGGCCGCGCTGGACAACAAGGCCAAGCTCGTCCACCGGGCGCGAGTCGTGAAGGTCCTACGCGACGGCGACGTCGTCACGGGGGTCGAAGCAGAGGCACTCAGCTCCGATGTCCGAGGAGTGACCGGTCAGAAGATCACCGTTCGGGCCAGCCGCACCATCCTGGCAGGCGGCGCGATCAACTCGCCGGCCGTTTTGCTGCGTTCGAATGTTCCCGATCCGCATGGCCTCATCGGGAAGCGAACCTTTTTGCACCCGACCACACTGACGATGGCGATCTACGAAGACCCGATCGATCCATTCTATGGCGCGCCGCAGTCGATCTACTCCGACCACTTTCAGTGGCAGAACGTTCACACGGGGCCGGTTGGGTTCAAGCTCGAAGTGCCGCCGCTTCAGCCTGCGTTCGCTGCCGGGTTCTACTCGGCCGCAGGCGAAGAGCTCACCCGGAGCATGGACCAGCTCAACCATACACAGTGCATGATTGCGCTGATGCGCGACGGCTTTCACGAGCAGAGTCAGGGTGGCGCGGTCGAGCTCAACGACAAGGGGCAACCGGTCCTCGACTACCCGATCAACGACTACCTGATGGAAGGGGTGCGGCGAGCGTTCAATGTGATGCTCGAGATGCAGTTCGCCTCCGGGGCCAAGTCCGCGCGCCCCGCGCACAAGCAAGCGAAGCACTACATGTCCTGGAAGGAAGCCAAGGCGGCCGTCGCCGAGCTCGACGTCGTCGCGCACAAGGCCACGATTGGTAGCGCACATGTCATGGGCGGCTGTCCGATGGGCGACGACCCCAGTCGAAGCGTTGCCGGCGCCGATGGCAAGTTTCACCATCTCGACAATCTCTACATCATGGACGGCTCGCTCTTTCCGACGAGCATCGGCGCCAACCCGCAGCTTTCGATTTACGGCCTCGTCTACAAGCTCGCTAGCAACCTAGCGACGCAGTTTCAGGCATAGACAGATCTGAGAAACCCGAGGAGGTGCCGGTTCACCGCCTCCGGCTGCTCCTGCTGTACGAAGTGGCCGGCATTGGGAATGAGCTCGATGCCCCGGAGGTCCGAGACGCGTTCTGGCATCGTCTCTAGGGTCTTGGGCGTGATGATCTGGAGGACGGGGTCCTTCTCGCCGCACAGGAATAGGGCTGGATGCTCGATTTTGGAGCGGCCGTATTCGGGATCGCGCTCCCAGTTGATGTCCATCGCGCGGTAGGAGTTGAGGCCGCCGATGAACGCGGTCTCGGGCCCGGTCTGCATGTACTGCTCGACTAGGTAGTCGAGGTCCGCCTCGCAGAGCCAAGGCCAGGGCAGGGGCTCTTTGGGATCGGCGAGGACATCCAAATAGCCGGTGCCCTCTGCCGGGAAATTCTTGAAGTCGAGCAGGCTTCCGCGCGCGCTGAGGGCCCAGTAGATGCGCTTCAGAAACCGTCGAGGGTTCCCGCCGAGCTCCGCTTCGGCCGGTCCGACTTTCTGGAAGTAGTGCAGATGCAGGAAGTGGCTCTTCGCGATAGCCGCGTAGGTTTCGCTCGGCTTGGGGCCTCTTGGCCGTGGTGCCCCAGGATCACTCTCGCGCTCCGCTGCCTTCTTCTTGCGCGCGAACCCGACTCCGTACGGCACGGATAGCGAGACGACGCCGCTAACCCTCTGTGGCGCATGAAGCGCTGCCGCCCATGCCGCTTGGGCGCCGAAGTCGTGACCGACGAAGACGGCCCGTTCTTCGCCGAGCGCGTCGAGAACCCCAGTTAGATCGGCAACGATGGTGTGGTTGCCGTATTCGGTTGCGGGCAGGGGGCGTTCCGTCCGGCCGTAGCCGCGCATGTCGACCGCAATCGCACGAAAGCCTGCTTCGGCGACGACGGGCAGCTGATGGCGCCAGGAGTACCAGAGGCCTGGAAAGCCGTGACAGAACAAGACCGCCGGGCCCTGACCCTGGCTGACCGCGTGCATTCGAATCCCGTTGGATTCGATCTCGAGGTGCTCAGGGTTGCTCACGATGGCCGCGCGCGATCGCTACGGCTTCGCAGCTTCTGCTACGGCATTGAGAAGGCTCTTGGAGAACATGCGCCCGGTCAGGTTGTCACGGACCTTCTTGTGAGCCGCTTCCCAATCGGCCTTGGCGTCACCGGCTTCGACCGGCACGATGCCCTTCTTCAAGACGACTTCGTAGGCCTTTTCGTCATCCTTGCGAATGGTCTTGTTGAGCAGCTCGTGCGCCCGGGCAGCGGTGCTATCGAACGCTTCCTTGAGCTCAGGCGGAAGCTCGTCGTACTTGTCTTTTCGCATGACGGTTCCACCCGCGATGATCGCCGAGTTGTGGGCTGTCATGTACTTCACGCGCGTATACCACTGCAGAGCCACCGCAGTGAGCGCCGACGAGGAGATCACGTCGACCATGCGGGTCTGAAGGGCGGGGTAGACCTCGGGTACGCCGAGCCGGACCGCGTTCGCGCCGATGACCTGATAGAACTCGACGAAAATCGGGTCGTCCTTCCAGACCCAGGGGCGCATGGCCTTGATTTGATTGGGCGACTTGATGGGCTCGACCGAGAACAGGCGCGTCTTGCCCGCGTCGCCCCAGCCGACCAGGCGCATGTTCTCTTTGCCGAACATCGCTTCGAATTCGGGGGCCATCTTGCCGCGAACACGGTCGAGCTTCTCATAGGTGTTGAGGAAGCCGGGGATCGTGAGCACGTTCATCGCCGGGACCAACATGCTCATTCCGGTCATGGTGACGACGCCGCCGTCGAGCTGGCCGACTCGCATCTTGCGTACGAAATCTCGCTCGTCACCTTGGGAGCCGCCCGGGTAGAAACGCATCTTGAGCTTCCCGTCGGTCTTCTCTTGAAGCGTCTTGTTCCAGGCGTTGAGGATCTTCATCCACGATGAGCCAGCCGGCGCCAAGGACGCGATCCGTAAGGTGTAGCCCTCCTCCGCTTTGCTGGGCGTGGGGGTGCCTGGCAGTGCAAAAGCGGCAACCAAGAGCATCAAAATCGGTACAAAACGGCGCTTCATTCTCTAAATCCTTTTCCCGTCGCGTGGGAGCCCGCCGAGAGTCACAAGTTACTTCATCCTCGTCAATACGAATGGCTTGCTTTCTCGAACATGCCGGACGCTTCTTTCTCGAATAGCTCGACGAGGCGACCGGGGCTTTTACTCACTGCCTGGTCAACCCTGACCTCCACGATCACCTTTCCGGCGTAGCTCGAGATACTGAGGCCGACGCCGAGCCGGGCCGGGTGTGGGGCCCAGAACATCATGTCCCGAAGGCGCTTTGCGTCGATGCATAGGGGTTCCCGCGGGCCGGGGAGCATGGACGCTGTGGCGCACCAGGCGGTGTCGGCGGGGCTCATCCGTTCCGAAGTCATCCTTGCCTCCTCGGACCGACCAGACTCGCTGCTCCGTCGCCGGGCGAGCTGTGCTAGATGGACGTGAGATGGTTCGAGACCTCGTCGAAAACCGCGACAGCACCGCGCGCGACCACCTGGCAAATGAGCGGACCTTCCTGGCATGGATTCGCACAGCTCTCGGTCTGGTCGGGCTTGGCGTCCTGCTCGAACGCCTGGGCGCTGGCAATGGACAGACCATCGCCATGGCGGCGGGCGTCGGCTTCATCGCCTTCGGCGGGCTCACCCTGATCTACGCGGTGAGCCGCTACCTCCGGGTCGCCAAAAACCTCGAACGAGGCCTGTTCCCGGTCGCGATACGGGGGCCGATCCTCATTGCGTTTGGCGCCTTGCTGGTTGCGGGTGGGGCGATGGTCTACGTCTTGCTGTTGCATTAGCCAGCTCGTCCATTTGGACGCCGCCGGGGCGTGGGCGCGTGGGTCACCCGAAGGGAGCTGCGACGCGAATCTGGTCGTACCGAGAGTAACCGAAACGGTTACCCGCCGTGGCTGACTTGGTCACAAACGCTCGGCACGAACTGGCCATAGTCCTGTAATTTCGGGACGATTCCCGAGTGGCACGGGAGGTGCTTATGTCAATCGCGACTCAGGTTATGTGCGTCCGAGACATCCACACTCCGGTTCGATCATCCCGCATGCATAGGGCTAGGGCGGCCTCGCTGCTGTCCGGGCTCGCCTTGGTCCTATTGGCGGGGTGCGGGAGTCAAGTCGAGCAGCAGTCACGGTCCGACTTTGATCGCGTCCGTGCTCAGTTCAACGAGCCGGCAATGCCAGGCGCTGAACAAGACGATTCACATCCCGAAGCGGAGCCCCAAGACCTCGGGACGCTGCGGAGCTACGTTGCAGCCGCGTTCGCCAGCAGTCCGGAACTGCGGGCTTCCTACGAACAGTGGCGTGCTTCCCTACAAGGGCCGGCGCAGGCACGAAAATTTCCGGAGTTGGTGCTCACCTACGGGGGCTTCATACGCGCAGTCGAAACGCGTGTGGGCCCGCAAAAGCATCGCCTCGGCGTCATGCAATGGTTCCCCTGGCCGACTCGGCTGAACGCAGGCCGCGACGCAGCCGCTTTCACAGCCGTGGCGGCGCAAAAGCGTTTCGAGGCATTTGCGCTCGATCTGGCGGCGCAGGTCGCGCGCGCGTACTGGAAACTCTGGCTCATTCAGAAGAACCAGGTGGTCCAGCAGGCTCAGCGCGAGGTTCTCATGAGCCTTTCACGACAAGTCCGCGCGCGTTTGGAATCGGGGAAGGTCGGCCTGTCCGATCTCGCGCAAGTCGACCTGTCGATCTCTCGTATCAGCGACGCGATCGCAGGGCTCCGAGAAGCAGAACGAAGCGCCACGGCCGAGCTCGTTCGGGCGATCGGAGCGGAGAGCGGGACGGCGATTCCTATCGTTCCAGAGCAGGACCCCCCCTCGGCTTTGCTGCCGGCGTCCGAGCTGAGTGAGCTCAAGGACGCTGCGGTTGCGCATCCACGCGTCCTAGCCATGGGTTCCATGTCAAACGCCGCCGAGGAGCGAGCACGCGCAGCAAGAGGAGAACGAGGCCCGTCGATCGGCCTCGGTTTGGATTGGATCATCACCGGCGAGGCTATCGACTCATCGATTCCGAAGAGCGGGCAGGACGCGGTCGTTGGAGTGGTGGCTCTGAAGGTTCCTGTCTCCGGCGGAGCGTACAGGGCAGCCCAGGAGCAAGCAAAAGCCGAGGGAGCCATGTACCGTGCGCGTGAGCATGCGGCACGGGATCGCGCCGTGGCAGAGTTGGAACAGGCTCTCGCCAACCTTCGCGATTCGGTTCGACGAGTGCAGCTCTACGAGACGACGCTCCTGCCTCAAGCGGAGACGACCTACAGCTCCACGCTCGACGGGTACCAGAGCGGACGCTCTTCGTTGGCGGAAGTCCTGATCGCCGAGAAGGATCTGCTCGAGCTCGGGCTGGGGCTGTTCCAGGCACATGCGAGCTACGGGGTATCGTGGGCCGAGCTCGAGCGTGTCGTCGGAAGGCCGGTGCCCACCCAATCGGCTGAGGATGTCATCGCGCCATGAACACAACTAGACGAAAAGCCTTCGCCGCTGCAGCGCTTCTCATCACGTTTGTGGTCGGCATCACCGTCGGCGCAAAAGGTTGCGATGAGAAGTCTGGCGAACAGGCCTCGCTCGAATCCGGGCATGCAGGCCATGAACAAGCCGCCGTGTGGACCTGTTCCATGCATCCCCAGATCCGCATGGACGAACCGGGCCAATGCCCGATCTGCGGAATGGACCTCATCCCTGGGGCGCCCTCTTACGATGAAGACGAAGGCGAGCATGTGAGCACCCGCGGCGAGCTCGTGAAGCTCTCGCCACGCTCGCGAGCTCTCGCGGCGATCGAAACCGCGGTGGTCGCGCGCACGAGCTCGCGCGCGGAAATCCGCCTGCTTGGTCGCATCGACCTCGACGAAACCCGTATCCGAACCGTGACGCCCTGGACCGCCGGGCGTATCGATGAGCTTCGCGTTACGGTCACGGGGGCGCGGATCAAACGCAATCAAGTCGTCGCGAAGCTCTACAGTCCCGAGATCTACAGCGCGATGCGAGATCTGGTTGCCGCAGCGGAGCAGTCCGAGCGTCTCGCGAGCGGGTTGCACGGCTCGGCGGAGTTGGCGCAGCAAGCCCTCAGCGCAAGCAAGCAGCGTCTACGCCTACTCGGGGTGCCCGCCCGTGAGATCAGCGACGTCGTTCGGAGCCGGAAGCCTCCCAGCGATGTCGGGATCCGGTCTCCGTTTGCGGGCACGGTGCTCGAAAGACTGGTCGATGAAGGCCAGTACGTTTCGGCGGGGACGCCCTTGTTTCGGATCGCGGATCTTTCGCGAGTCTGGGTGCAGATCGACGCTTACGAGACCGACTTGCCCCACCTCCGCGTCGGTCAAGAGGTGGTCGTGCAGGTCGAAGGCTTGGCCGGAGAGCCGTTGACGGGCCGCACGGCGTTCATCGACCCGGTGCTAGACGAGCGTGAGCGAACCGCGCGTGTTCGCGTCGAGGTCGACAACCCCAAGGGTCAACTGCGGCCGGGCATGTTTGCGGAGGCGATCATCGAAAGCGAAACGGCCGGCGGGCCGGCGCCGTTGGTCATCCCCGAGTCTGCCCCCTTGTTCACCGGACGGCGTTCGGTGGTGTTCGTCGAATCCCCGCAAGCATCGGTTCCGACCTATGAGCTTCGCGTCGTCCGGCTCGGGCCTCGTGCCGGCCCGGTGTACCCAGTGCTCGCAGGGCTCAACGAGGGGGAACGGGTCGTGACGCACGGGGCCTTCGTGCTGGATGCCGACGTCCAGTTGAGGGGAGGGCGCAGCATGATGACCTTGGCGGACGATGTGTCCTCTGCCCCTCCGACGGCGCCGCCTGTGTCACCCTCATTTCGAACGACCTTGCGGCCCATCGTCGAGGCCTATCTCCAGGCCCACGCTCAGCTGGCCGACGATGACTTCGATGGAGCCCGGGACAGTCTGGGCGATCTCGCGCGGCGCGCGAACGAGGCCAGCCCTGAAGGCTCCCGAAGAGCGATCGATGAATGGCAGCGCGTCGCGTCCAAGCTAGTTGGGCAGGCGCGACGCGGCGAGTCCTCCGGTGACATGGCGGACCTTCGCAACGCGTTCGAGCACTTGAGCATGCAGATGGGCGAGCTCCTCCGGGTGTTCGGCAATCCTCTCGAGGCTCCGCTGCAGCTCGCGTTCTGTCCGATGGCCTTTGATTCCAAAGGCGCCGAGTGGATTCAGCAGGACGGACCCCTCGAGAATCCCTACTACGGACGGGCCATGCTCCGCTGTGGCGAGTTTCGGGCGACGGTTCTTCCATCCGAACGTCTGGGTGCGTCGATCGAACCCGACACACCTCCACCGGCCGCAGCAGCAACTCACCAGCACTAGCCCGATGATCCAGGAGCAATACGGTTGGCCGAACAAGACCAAAGCATGAGCGAACGACGTTGGGAGGAGTTCTCACGGTTCTTCGTCGAGAACAAGCTCGTCGTCTTCATCATGCTCGGCGTTTTGATCGCTGCAGGCTTGTCGGTTGCGCCGTTCGACTGGGAGCTCGGCGGATTTCCCCGTGATCCCGTTCCCGTCGATGCTTTGCCGGACATCAGCGAGAACCAGCAGATCGTCTTCACCGAGTGGCCGGGGCGCTCGCCCCGCGACGTCGAAGACCAGATCACGTATCCGTTGACGACGGCGCTGCTCGGAATTCCGGGCGTGCGTTCGGTACGCAGTGCGTCGGTTTTCGGTTTCTCTAGCATCTACGTCATTTTCGAAGACGCGGTCGAGTTCTACTGGTCGCGTTCACGCGTGCTCGAAAAGCTGGCTTCGCTGCCAGCGGGCACTCTGCCCGATGACGCCACGCCAACACTGGGGCCCGACGCGACGGCGCTTGGGCAGGTCTACTGGTACACCTTGCAGGCACTCGACGAGCACGGAAACGTCGTACCGGCGGCGTTCAGCCTGGAGGAGCTCCGATCGATTCAGGATTGGACCGTACGCTACGCACTTCAAGGGGTTGCGGGCGTGTCCGAGGTGGCGTCGGTGGGAGGCTATGTCCGGGAGTATCAAGTTGATGTCGACCCCAAGGCGATGCTTGCCCACAAGGTGACGATTGGTCAGGTCGCCAAGGCGGTCAAGAACGCGAACCTCGACACCGGCGCCCGCACGATCGAAATCAACCGTGTCGAGTACATCATTCGTGGTCTTGGGTTCATCCAAGAGCTTTCCGATCTCGAGGACGTGGTCATTGCGGTCCGAGACCACACTCCAATTCGCGTGCGAGACATCGCCCGAGTTGCGTTCGGCCCCGCGGGGCGGCGAGGAGCGCTCGACGATGGCGGCGCCGAAGCAGTAGGCGGAGTTGTCGTCGTGCGCTTTGGCGACAATCCGCTGGCCGTTATCGATCGACTGCGTGAAAAGATCGACGAAATCTCCATAGGGCTTCCGCGCAAGACGATGGAGGATGGCACGGTCGCTCAAGTGCAGGTCGTTCCTTTCTACGACCGCACCCAGATCATCAACGAAACCCTCGACACCCTTTCGCTGGCGCTCGTTCAGCAGATTCTCATCACGGTCATCGTCGTCCTCCTCCTCATGCGCCACTTGAGGACGTCGCTGCTCATCTCCGTTCTGCTTCCACTGGGGGTTCTCGCGACGTTCGTGGCCATGAAGTACGCCGGTGTGGACGCCAACGTCATGGCGCTATCGGGCATTGCCATCGCCATCGGGACGATGGTGGACATGGGGATCGTGTTCACGGAGAGCATCGTGCAGCGTCTCGACGAAGCACCCCCTGACGAGGACCGCGTTCGCATCATCCCGCGCGCCACTGGCGAGGTTGCCGCCGCTGTGATGACCTCCGTTCTGACGACCGTCGTTGGGTTTCTTCCGATTTTTGGTCTGACCGCAGCCGAAGGAAGGCTCTTCTCGCCTCTGGCATACACCAAGACCTTCGCCATCGTATCGGCATTCCTGATCTCCGTTATCTTTCTGCCTCCGCTTGCGCATCTCGTTCTGAAGGCGAGGAGGGAACGAATCGACGGGTCGGCGCGGGGTCTCTTGGCGGAGGTCTTTCAAGGAAGCAACGCATTCAACTGGGCGATTCTGGGCGCTGGCGTCGTGTTGCTTGCAACCGGGGCTGTGGCGGCCGGCCTGCTGGCGATCCTGGTTGGCGGCCTCGAACTTGCCGTGCCCTGGCTGCCGGAGCGACATCGTGACCTCGGCCGGTTTGCCGCGATCGCGATTGCCGTCGCCGGCGTCGCCATTGGCCTTACTGCGTACTGGATGCCACTCGGGCCAAGTCGAACGCTGTTCGCCAACCTGCTTTTCGTCGCCATCCTGGTCGCGATCCTGATGTTGCTGTTCTGGTTGTTTCAGCGGTACTACCAATCGATCCTGGCCTGGTGCCTACAGCACAAAGTTCAGTTTCTCACGTCCAACGTGGCCTTCGTGCTTCTTGGCGCGACCGCCTGGCTTGGGGTGCCTACGGTCTTTGGATGGTTACCCGATTGGGTGCGCACGCTGGGCGTTTACGAAGCCGCCGAGAACGTGGCCCCCGGGCTTCAAGAAGATTTCATGCCGCCATTCGATGAGGGTTCCTTCCTCTTGATGCCGACAACGACCCCGCACGCGTCACTTGGGCAGGCCTTGGAAATGATGCAGGCCATCGACGCCGCGGTGGCAGCGATCCCGGAAGTCGAGCGCGCCGTTGGCAAGCTTGGTCGAGCCGAGAGCCCGCTCGACCCCGCTCCAATCTCCATGTTCGAGACAGTGGTCAACTACCACTCCGAGTTCGTCCTCGACGACGCCGGCCACATCGCAACGTTCCGGTACGACGCGGGGGCCGCGGAGTTCGTACGGGACGATCAGGGTCAGCTCATTTTAGACGCCGACGGCGAGCCATTTCGCCAGTGGCGCGACCACATACGTTCTCCCGATGACATCTGGGCTGAGGTAACCAAGGCTGCGCAGCATCCGGGCTTGACCGGGTCGCCCAAGCTCATGCCGATCAAGACTCGTATCGTCATGTTGCAGACCGGCATGCGATCGGCAGTAGGCATCAAGATCAAAGGACCGGATCTCGAAACGCTCGAGTCATTCGGTTTGGAGCTCGAAGGGATTCTCAAACAGATTCCAGAAATCGAAACCAACACGGTGCTCGCGGACCGGATCGTGGGCAAGCCCTACATTGAGATCGTCATCGATCGAGAGGCCATTTCGCGTCACGGACTCTCCATCACAGATGTGCAAGACGTCATTCAGGTGGCCATCGGTGGGCGCATCCTGACCAGGACTGTGGAAGGTCGCGAACGTTATCCCGTGCGCGTTCGCTACATGCGCGAAGAACGCGATAGTCTGGAAGCCTTGAAGCGGGTGCTGGTTCCCATGTCCAACGGCGGGCAGATCCCGCTCGAGCAAGTGAGCGACATCCGCTACGTACGCGGTCCTCAGCTCATTCGTTCGGAAGACACCTTTCTGAATGCCTACGTCACCTTCGATCCTTCCGATGGCGTCGGTGAGGTGGAGAGCGTCGAAGCCGCTCAGCGTGCGCTACAGAAGCACATCGACGCAGGCGAGTTGCTCATCCCCGCAGGCGTTAGCTATCGCTTTGCCGGCACATACGAGAACCAGATCCGGAGCGCGAAGCGCTTGATGGTGCTCGTCCCCTTGGCCTTGGCCATCATCTTCGTCCTTCTCTATCTACAGTTCCGCCGAACGACGACCGCTCTGATGATATTCGCAGGTGTCGCGCTTGCTGCGTCGGGGGGCTTCCTCCTGATTTGGGCGTACGGCCAATCATGGTTCATGAATATGTCGCCTTTCGGTGTCGACCTTCAGCACCTATTTCACGTCGGCGATACGCGCCTGACTGTGGCGGTCTGGGTCGGCTTTTTGGCCCTCTTTGGGATCGCGACAGACAACGGGGTGATCGTCGCAACGTATTTGATGCAACTCTTCCGGGGGAGGTCACCAAGCACGGTGAGCGAGGTTCACGAGCTCGTCATTGAAGCCGGTCAGCGGCGCGTTCGTCCCTGCGTGATGACGACTGCGACGACTCTGCTCGCGCTCTTGCCGGTCGTGACTTCGCAAGGCCGTGGCTCGGACCTCATGGTCCCCATGGCTTTGCCCTCGATCGGGGGAGTCGTGCTGGCGCTCGTCACCCTATTCACCGTACCCGTGCTCTACAGCATCGGTGAAGAACGCCAGCTCAAGAAGCGTCAGGCGGCATCGGGTTAGCCCGGGGGTTCAACGGTGCTCATCCGGTTGAATCCCGTACCTTCGGAGCAGCCGATAGAAGCTCTCTCGTTCGACGCCGGCATGCGCTGCAGCTTCCCCGACCTGACCGTCATGCTTGCGCAGCACCTCTTTCAAGTAGCGTCGCGCAACTTCGCGGCGGCCCTGTGTTTGGGCTTCCGACCAGGTGAGAACGCCCAAGGTCGAATCGGACACTTCAGATCCGGCGAGCTTCACGACTTCCGGTGGCAGGTCTCCTAAGTCGATCCGTTCATCGGTACAAACCACACTCGCGCGTTCAACCGCAGCGCGGAGCTGCCGCACGTTGCCTGGCCAATCGTACTGTTCCATCGCCTCGATGGCCGCCGGCGTGAATCCAAACAATCGCGCGTCACCCATGGCGGGAAACTCCCGCAAGAAGTGGGTCGCAAGTAGCTCGATATCGTCACGTCGTTCGCGCAGAGGGGGAATCCGAATGACCGCGACGTTGAGGCGGTACCAAAGGTCCTCTCGGAAGCTTTCGTTGCCAACCATTGCCTCGATGTCCCGATGCGTCGCTGCAATGAGCCGCACATCGGTCTTCCGTTCCCGTGACTCGCCCAACCTCCGGATTGCGCGCTCTTCGAGGGCGCGAGTGAGCTTCGCTTGAAGCGAAAGGCGCATTTCGGCGATCTCGTCGAGGAATAGAGTTCCCTTGTGCGCTTCTTCGAACAAGCCGGGCCGGTCTTTGCCTGCGCCCGTGAACGACCCCTTTGCGTAGCCGAATACCTCGCTCTCGAGAAGCTCGGCCGGGATGGCTGCGCAGTTGACCGCAACGAAGCGCTGGGAGCTGCGTTGGCTGAGGCGATGCAGCGCCCGGGCCGCGCGCTCTTTGCCTGTGCCCGTTTCACCCAAGAGAAGCACGGTAGCGTCGCTGTTCGCGACTCGCTTGATCAGCTCGCTCAGCTCTCGCATGACCGCGGACCGGGCCAGCATGTCGGGCAGCACCTCGTCTCCGGTACCGTCGCTTGCCTGGTCTGGCATCGAGGCGGCCGCACGCCCCATGGCTCGAAGAACGACGGCGCGGCCACTCTGCGGGTCAAATGGCTTGGTCAGGTAGTCGTACGCTCCAAGGCGCAGGGCTTCGACCGCTGTTGCCACCGACGCGTAAGCCGTCATCAGGATGAACTCGGCATGAGGACGCACTCGTTTGCAGAGCTTCAGCACCTCGACGCCATCCATGTCGGGCATCCGCAAGTCGCAAAGCACTACGTCGACCGGCTCGGCTTCCAGAATCTTCAACGCATCTAGCCCGCGTTCCGCAGTCAGGACGCGCGCATCGGCGCGTAGCACCTTCTTCATCAGGCTCAGCATGTTCTTCTTGTCATCCACGACGAGCACGGTGGAGACGCGGGGGCTATCCGGGTTGCTCATGAGGCTGCCTCTAGGGACTCGACCGATGCGCCAGGGACTCTCACGCGGAACGTTGCACCGCCTCGCGGATTGTCCTCGACGAGGATGGTTCCACCGTGCGCTCGCGCGATACTCAGGCACACCGAGAGGCCAAGCCCTGATCCGCCGGCCCTTTTGGTGAAAAAGGGCTCGAAGATCTTGCTCTGATCCTCGGGGGCAATTCCGGGCCCCTGATCGGATACTGCGATCTCGTAGCCATCCGCTCCCCAGGGGCGGCCGGTGACCTCGATCGCCTGGTCGGTGTCCGAAAAGTACGCTGCGTTGACCAGGAGGTTGCGAACGATCTGGCGAAGCCGGCCGCCGTCCGCGAGCGCGTGGCCTGGCTTCACGTCGAGGTGTATCGGCTGCTTGGCGCCTTCGTTCGTCTCTCCGAAACGGCGAATCGACTCGCACAACAGGCGCTCCATATCGATGTAGTCGCGTCGAAGCTCGGGCGCGCGAGCAAACGCTACCAGGTCTTCGGCAATACGCTGACAGGCGGACGCTTCCTCATCCAAGATCTTGAGCTCTTCGCCAAGCACCTCGGGCGGGGTTTCTGGTCCCATGGTCTTGAGATAGCCGCGAATGACCTGAATCGGATTGTTGACCTCGTGGGCGACGCCCGCGGCAAGTTGGCCGATGGCTGCCATTCGTTCGGTTTCGATCAGTCGTGCCTCGCGTGCTTGGAGCTCTTCGGCCATTCGGTCGAAGGCCATTGCAACCGCTCGAAGCTCTCCTTCTCCCACGGGGCCCACCCGACTCGTAAAATCACCCGAACCGAAGCGCCGGGCCGCATCCGAAAGCACCTGCAGCGGCTCGAGCACCGCTCGTCTCAGCCGAACGGTGAATACGACCGAAAGGCCGAGAACCAGCAACACGCAGATCGCACCCGTCAGCAGCCCCTTTCGTGCGGCCCGGGTTGCGGACGTGTGATCCATCGCCATCCCTTGTTCTACCGCCCGCGCAATGAAGTCCGCCTGCTTCGTAGCGCGCTGCGACAGCTCGTTTGCTTGTTTGTGGAGACGAACGACGCTCTCCTGGTCACCGCGCTTGATCGCTGGCACCAAAGCATCCCGGAAAATCAGGTCGAGCGCATCGCTGTCAGTCAGCACTTGCGCGACGCGCCAACGCTCTGGTTCGGGCACCATCGGCGCGAGCGTTTCGGTACCCTCGCGAACTCGCTCGACCCAGTCGCCGTAGTGCTCGAGGTGGTCGGCGTCTTGTTCGATAATCCAGTGGGCTTGATGGATGTACTGTTCGCGTACGGCCGTTGCCAGGACGAGGCTCTCGCGAATCGCGGCCTCCTGCGTTTGCATGTTGGCAACGAGCCCCGCCACTTCGCCAATGGTAGCGATGAGCATGCCGCACATTGCGACGGTGACGATGGAGACGAGCGCGAAGCTCAGAGCGAGGCGACGGGCGATGACGCGTTTCGGTCCCTTTGGCGCTGGCGGCTGCACTAGGTCGGACGCATTGTTCGATTGCATGACGTACTGCTCCATCCCGGCATTGCAGTGCTTGGTCGCACAAGTCGTGCCACCCAAACGCGGGTCCAAGTCGTTCTAATTTCCAATGCTTAGCCGGTCACCGACGCCTCGTTTGTAACCGCTATGGACACCAGTGTAACCGAAGTGGTCACAGCCTGGTCCAATTATCGCCTGCCTGGGCGCCGTGCCGCTGTCCTGCCAACTGGCACCGCTCTTGCTTGAGAAGCCCTGCAGTGAACACAGTCTCGTCCGCCCCAGCATCCCACATCTGTCCGATGCACCCGGAAGTTCGCCAAGACGACCCGGGAACCTGCCGGAAGTGCGGAATGGCTTTGGAACGGGTTGCGCCCCCGCCGTCGGAGTCGCGAGTCGAGTGGACGTGCCCCATGCACCCCGAGATCGTGCGCCCTGAACCCGGAAGCTGTCCCATCTGCGGCATGGCCCTCGAGCCCCGCACCGTGGCGGCCGACGAAGAGGGTGCCAGTCCCGAGCTGACCGACATGTCACGCCGCTTGTGGATTGCCACCGCGTTCACCGTCCCGCTGTTCATCGTGGCGATGGGTGACCTACTTCCAGGAGCTCCCATTTCACGGATTCTCTCTCCGAGCGGGCGCGTCTGGATCGAGCTCGCACTCGCAACACCGGTCTGTCTCTGGTCCGCCTGGCCGTTCTACGTACGCTTCGCTCAGTCGTTGAGGAACAAGAGCCTCAACATGTTCACCCTCATTGGCCTCGGTGTGGGCGTAGCGTACGGGTACAGCGTCGTCGCCACCTTGGCTCCGCAAGTCTTCCCCGAATCGTTTCGGGACAATGGGGTGGTCGCCGTCTATTTCGAGGCCGCCGCCGTCATTGTCGCGTTGATTCTCCTGGGTCAGGTTCTCGAGCTGCGCGCCCGCGGCCAAACGGGCGCGGCCATCAAGAAGCTTCTCGGACTCGCAGCCAAGACTGCACGTCGGATTCGCGACGACGGCAGCGATGAAGACGTTGCATTGGATTCGGTGCGTGTCGGCGATCGACTGCGCGTTCGCCCGGGCGAAAAGATTCCGGTCGATGGAATCGTTCTCGAAGGCAAGAGCGCGGTCGACGAGGCCATGGTCACCGGCGAGCCAATTCCCGTGGAAAAACAAGAAGGCGATTCGGTGATCGGCGCAACGGTCAACGGCACCGGGAGTCTGGTTGTTCGGGCCGTCAAGGTCGGGACTGAAACCCTCCTGTCCCGGATCGTTGCCATGGTCGCCGAGGCTCAGCGCAGCCGGGCGCCCATCCAGAAGCTCGCAGACACGGTCTCGGGCTACTTCGTGCCCA
>Ga0316189_10000911_pt1 | contig 29573 bp, 29 predicted proteins | sample LowCovwburrow_MG_FD_204930 | JGI IMG/M metagenome (GOLD analysis project Ga0316189, IMG submission 204930) | Coastal sediment microbial communities from Maine, United States - Lowes Cove worm burrow | ecosystem: Environmental > Aquatic > Marine > Coastal > Sediment | place: USA: Maine...
ATGGTGGAGGCCGGCAGCATTACCATGTACCAGGCGGCCGCCGAGTACTCCATTCTTGCCGGCGCCGACAAGACGCTGGGGGACATCGGCTGGGTCAGCGAAAAGACCGGTTTTCCGGAGCTCGATGAGCTGGCCTTTTCCCTGGGGCCGGGCAAGATCGGCGGCCCGGTGGAAACACCCAATGGCTGGCACCTGGTCAAGGTGCTGGACGTCGAGGATGCCAAGTACGATGACCTGGAGGACCAACAGACCTTGCGCATGGTGCGCCGCAAACTGCTCAAGGAAAAGCTCAACGACTACGTCGTGAGTCTGAGGGCGAAACAGTTTCCGGTGGAGGTCTATGACGAGAAACTCTCTTACCATATGCAGAAAGAGCTGGACTGGTACAAGATCAAGCACGAAAAAGGCGTGCAGCCACCGGAGAAAATCCTCAAGGATATCGGCAAGCTGAGGGGTGAGCCGGTCCACTGATCGATGCCCGGCGGTCTCCTGTAGGAGCGCCGTCCTCCGGCGCGATCAACGCGGTTGGCCAAGTCTCATTATCGCGGCGGGGGACGCCGCTCCTACAGGTTCGCGGGATGTAACATGCCGCGTTTCTGGCTGACACTGCTGCTGGCGCTTTTGCCCCTGATCACGCTGGCGGCGGAGTTCCAGACCCCGGCCATCACGGCGGCGGACCTGGATGCAAAGCGGGAGACCCCGCAGGCGTACCTTGTCGTTGACGTGCGTGAAGCGAACGAGTACCGCAAGGGCCACATCCCCGGCGCCATCAATATCCCCCACACCGAGTTGGGGGATCATCTGGATGAGCTGCAGCATGCGAATGGTGTTGTCGTCTACTGCATCGTCGGTCGGCGCACACGGCTGGCCGAGCAGACCCTGCTGGATGCCGGGGTTCCCAATGTCTACCACATCGAGGATGGCTTCGGCGCCTGGATCAGCGGTAATTATTTTATAAAAAAGGGCAGAAAACCCTGATTCTGCGTTAAGGCCCGGAAATAGGGTGGATCGAGGATCCCTGTTTTATGACAGGCAATGTGATCTGGCGGTGCTCCCGTACTATAGTATGGCTGTAGACAATAAGGAGGAAAAAATGCATCACGTTTATATAGCATCACTCACATTGGCCATACTGGCCGCATCACCAGCGGGGGCGCAAGAAGAAGCTGCCGAACAGGCATCCTCCTGCTTCGTAGAGCCGGTTTTCCATTGCGTAACGCATCTGGACGGCGGGAGTGCCATCGGACATTTCGGTTATACGCTTCAATGTCCTGACGATGCCGAACCTGTAGAGGAGATATTTATCGACATTGGCGACGACAATCTGTTCTCCGCGGAGCGAAAAGACAGAGGACAGCCAAAAGCTTTCCTGTCAGGAGAACATGTCGATGAGTTCGAAGTTGAATTCTCATTGGCAGAGGTGAAGGGTGCTTCAGCCATTCAGTGGTCTGTTCTGGATAAAACCGCCACGGTCGATTTCTCCAAAACGAAAGATGGATCCCTGGACTGTTCCGGCCTGCCATAGGGGTGGATAAATGGAAACGCTATCTTCAACAACAGTAAATACCGGAATGGGTCGTATACTGATCACACGTGCCAGCTCCCGGTTGTTGCCGGCTTTTATCCGGTTTATGTCTCTTGTATTGATTCCGCCCTTGTTCCTCTCAGCCTGTAGTGATGGGCCTCAAGACCTTGCTTCCGAAGTCAACGAAAACGCCCTGGCAAAGGATTCGAACGCTACGCCGGCCATAGTGGAGAAGGGTATGTTTTTCAATCCCGACCTGAGCGAGTACGCCCTGCACAATGAATCGGATGATGATGGCGACGGTGATGGGGTCAACGAGACCCATGTGAAGCGTTACATCAACAGTAAGGGCGACACCGTTTTCAGCATGACGACCGGAGGGAAGTTATGGGCCTGGAGTCTTGATACCAAGGGTGGCGAAGATGCGGATATCAAGAGTAACTTTGTCATACGGGACAGCAATTGTGATGGTGTCTTCGATGAGCGTTACAGGCTGGATGCCGAGTTCCATGTGCCCAAATGCCTGCAGGGTGCTGCTGCTGAAACACCGAAAGACATATAGGTGATGGCAGAACTGTGAGTCAGTCGCCCGCTTGTTTCGGCGCTGCTGCTTAAGCCTGAATTATTTGCCATCTTGCTCGGCAAGCTGCTTTTGAAGCTCGCCGATATTTTCCTGCATGCGTTGCATGGCCAACTGGTTACGTTTCTGAACCAGTTTCGGGACATCCGTAATGACTTTCTGTCCTGTAGGGGTGATGTAGACAGGATTTCGACCTGTTCGAGGTGGCTGTTGTTGTCCGCCGCTGACAGGCCGGGCAGTATCAGACTGGCGGCGAGCAGTGCTGTGACCAGGTAACCCGGGTTCATTGTGTGTTCTCCTGTTCATTGATCAGTTCTTTGATAAGCAAAACTACATCCTCGCTGTCCCATTCAAGATCACCCTGCACTACATAGCGGATGCGTCCCTCCCGGTCCAGCAGGAAACTGGTCGGCAGTACACTGCCACCCCACGACCTGAAGGTCTCCTTTTGACTGTCCAGCAGTACCGGCAAGTCAAGTCCGATGAGTTTTACAAACTTCCATACCCTGTATTTTGGCTCGCCGACATTGATCGCCAGCACCTCGAATGGCTGTCCATTCAATTTTTTCCTGAGGCGCTCCAGCCCCGGCATTTCACGGATACAGGACGGGCACCAGCTGGCCCAGAAATTGACCAGAACGACGCGGCCATGGAAGTCATCCTGGCTATGCTGTTGTCCACTGGTATCAGGCAGATCGAATACCGCTTTGCCTGACTGTGCCGTATACGCTGAAAGTTCACGGCTGCCAGCAACCTGCATGAGGGCCAGGCAAATGATGGCAACAAACATGGTATGAATACTTTTCATGTGTTCAGACCTGCGCCCGGCAGTGGTTGGCGGGATCATTTTCCAGGTGTTATCTTATGGTAACCGAAACCTGTCCTTGGCGAATTCCTATTCATGCGGCAATTGGGGTCTAAAAAGTCCGATACAATGTGATAGCCACGAATAGCAACTGAGTTTTGTGCATAGAAGTTGAGTGTTGAATGACCACCTGCGTGTTGGTGTTCAGGCTATAACATGCATCCCGCCAGGGATGCCTTCGGTACCTGCGTACAGAGTCATGCGAAGACGGCCTGTGGCGTATTATCGAAATCCTTTGCAAGGGTCTCGATGGTGATGCGCATGATTTCACGGAACACCTTGTCCCTGTCGCTATTGACGATAATAGGTATATTTTCACGGTCAGCTTCGGACAGAAGATAGGACTGCAATCCCCAGATCTCATTAAAATGCTTCAGGTAGCGATCGGCACGACGCTGTGGCACATCGGTACCCCGTCCGCGTATTCTCCGCTGCAGCTGTTTGCGCTTCAGCACACCCAGCATTACGGGCATAACGATTGCGTCATCGTTCTTTGTCAGTTTTTCCATGAATGCGGGATGGATATGGATGCCCTCCAGGATCAGTGATACCCGTTCACGCAGGGCACGCTGAATAACAGATTCAATCGCTACGGTGAGCAAATCTGCCTGGCTTCGGTAGCCATTCACCAGCAGTGTCTCTGATACATCCTGAATGGCATTGGGCTGGCCGGGCAGAGCCGTCCAGGCTGTAAATGACGAAGTATGCAATACCGGAATAAGCTGTTTGGGCATCATGCTGCGCATAACCTCGCGCAGCATGTCTGTTGACTGGGTACGTATAATATCCAGGCGGCTGGCCAGCATGGTGGCAATAGTGCTTTTCCCGCAGCCGGCCGTTCCGCCGAGCAGGAAAATCAACGGCCGGCCGCTGTTGACAAAATCACGCCATACCAGCCAGCGGTGCGCGACGGCCGGTCCCAGTTCACTTGATTTTCGCAGGTATCTGTAGGTCAGTTTACCCAGACGCCTTGATGTAATTGTTTCAATACGTCGGTTAACCAGATGTCTATATACGGTTATTACGATATCCATGGCCTCTTCGCTGGCGAGGCCGATGGTTTCAAGACCGTGCTGGTATTCGAGTCGGGAAAAGAGCGTTACCTGGCCATCCCGTTGTTCCACCTGGATGGCAAGGGGCCTTTTCTGCTTCTCGTAGCGGGTGATTACATCCTGTCTCGAACTGGTCTTGAGTAGATCGAGGACCCTCTGGCGCAGTTCGTGGGTGGTTACAAGCGGTACGTTATCAAGGCCACTGCGAATATCCGTTGCCAGGTCATAGGCATTCTCGAATGACATTCCTGAATCCTGCAGGGATCGAATCAGGATGCCGCGCAGGAACGGAACGCGCGTATCTTCATCCCGGTCTTCAACGAAAACTTTTGCCATATTACACCCTGACTGGATCTTCCAGACTGCTATTATGGATGATAACGGCTTTACGGATTCCGGTTAAGGTGTAAATACGGGTGCTGGCCGAAAATCAGGAGGATGGTGATGTTCAGAACAGCGGAACTTGGACAGAAAGTTGCGAAAAGCGAATTCAACCAGCGGGTACCAGCACTGCGGCAGGCGTTGCTCGAGGTGCAGGCAAATCTCAGGCTACGCGGCAACTTTCCGGTAATTATTCTGTTTTCCGGCGTGGATGGTGGCGGCAAGGGGGATACCGTTAACCTTCTCAATGAGTGGATGGATCCGCGCTGGCTGGTAACAATGGTCTATGACGAGCCGTCCGATGAAGAACGTGAGCGGCCGGAATACTGGCGCTTCTGGCGTGACCTGCCGCCAAATGGCCGCATCGGCCTGTTCCAGAGTTGCTGGTACTCGCAGCCGATACTGCGTCGGGCATATGAAAAGGATGACGAGGCGGTATTTGATGATCGGCTGGACCGGATCCTGGCATTCGAGAAGGCCCTCGCCGATGATGGTGCGCTGATCCTCAAATTCTGGATGCATCTGAGTCATGATGCACAGAAGCGACGTCTGAAGAAACTCGAGAAGGATCCCCTGACGAGCTGGCGAGTCACCCAGAAGGACTGGGACCACTGGAACATTTATGAGCGCTTCGAGGTGGCGGCGGAACGTACCATTATACGCACCAGTACAGGCAATGCGCCGTGGACGATCGTCGAGGGTGTGGACCCGTGTTTCCGCAGCCTGACCGTCGGTGAAATTGTACGCGATGAGATCGCCAAACATCTTGACGTAACTCGCAACAAGGCGTTATTGCAGGAGAAGCTGGCAACAGAGCGCAAGCCACACGTGGTCGCACATCAACCGGAGGGTGCGGAGACGGCAGGAGCGGACACTCCGACCACACACCCCCTGAAGGCGGTCACGGTACTTTCCAGTCTGGATATGTCGCGGTATCTGAAGAAATCAGACTACAAGAAGCAGTTACAGCAATGCCAGGCGCGTCTGAACCAGTTGCATCGCAAGGCGCTCAAGAAGAAGATACCAGCCATCCTGCTGTTCGAAGGACCCGATGCAGCCGGTAAGGGTGGTGCGATCCGGCGGATCACCGCTGCACTGGATGCCCGCCACTACCAGGCTATCCCGATTGCTGCACCTACAGATGAAGAACGGGCTCATCACTACCTGTGGCGTTTCTGGCGGCATCTTTCCCGCGCCGACCGTATAACTATTTATGACCGTAGCTGGTACGGGCGAGTCCTGGTGGAGCGGGTTGAAGGCTTTGCCTCCGAGGATGAATGGAAGCGTGCCTTTGCCGAGATCAATGAATTCGAGGAACAACTGACGGAGCATGGGATCCTGCTGCTGAAGTACTGGGTTCATGTCACCAAGGATGAGCAGCTGGAACGCTTCAAGGCCCGTGAACAGACGCCCCACAAGAGCTGGAAACTTACCGAGGAGGACTGGCGTAACCGCGAGAAATGGGACGATTATGAATGGGCGGTCAATGATATCGTTGAGCACACCAGTACCCATACTGCTCCATGGGTGCTGGTCGAGGGCAATGACAAGCGCTACGCGCGAATCAAGGTGATCAATACTTTTTGCGAGCGGCTGGAGGCGATACTCAATGATAAAAAATAATTATTTGATCACGGGATACTTTGGGCAGGCAGTCTGATGACGCTCTCAACCGGGAAATGACAGGTAAAGGTACTTCCGCGTCCCACCGTGCTGTTGATTTCCAGTTCGGCGCCATGGCGTTCGAGTATGTATTTGACAATAGCCAGCCCAAGACCTGTGCCGCCTGTATGTCGTGAACGGCTGGAATCGACACGATAAAGACGTTCAGTCAGGCGCGGAAGATGCCGTGTTGCAATGCCTTCACCATTATCGCTGACACTCAGATGTGCCCCTTCTGCATCGTCTCGCCAGCGAACATGGATTTCTGTCCGGTTCGGGGTATGTTGTATGGCATTGGTAACAAGATTGGAAATAACGGCATGCAGTTCTTTTTTCTCCCCCCTCAGGTTGGCCGATGATTCGATATCCAGCTGTATGACATGACTGGTTGGTTTGCCCAGGGTTTGCGCTTCATCGGCAATCGCAGTAAGGAGTTCAGGTACATTAATCTCATCTTTAGCGGGTGGTTGCTTGTTTAATTCCAGGTGCGAGAGCGCCAGCAGGTCGGTAATCAATTCACCCATGCGGATCGCCTGGCTTTGCATCAGTTCGATTGAACGTTTGTCGACAGGAGCACCGCTGTTATCGGTCTGTATCTGTTCCAGGAGCCCGGATATAACCGTCAGGGGTGTGCGCAATTCGTGCGATATATTTGCCACAAAGTCCTGTTGGGCAGAGTCCAGATGGTACTGGCGCGTAATATCGCTTACGACGATCATTTGCTGCTGGTGTTTGCCAAGAGCAGTGACATATACAGACACGATCTTTGCCCTGTTGGCAGGTGGGCTGAACACCAGGGGTTGGTCAAAGACTTTGCCGGCAAGGTATTCCTCGAATACCGGGTCACGGACGAGATCCTGAAATACCTGCCCGGATGAACCCGGGTAGTCAATACCCAGCAGCGGCTCGGCGGCCGGGTTCATCAAGTCAATTTTCCCTTCCTTGCCGATTATAATCACGGCTTCAGGCAACGCGGAGACGGCATCCTGGAAGTGGTGTTGAAGGCGCGCATGTTTGTGTTCACGTTTCAGGCTGTCCGCACGCAGGGAATCGATTGCCCGGTAAACATTTTTCCACAGGCCGAATGGCCGGAGTGTGTCGCTGTGCAGCTTGTTACCAATAAGTCCCGGGAGGCGTATCAGGTTGTATATATGCCACGCGAGATAGGCAAGCAGACCGACCAGCAGGCACAGCAGCAGCCTTTCTGACAGAATTCCTGCAGTAAGCGCCACGACCAATATGCCCAAAAACAGCCACGACTCCTCTTTCCGGTGATTTGGCATATTTTTACAGGGACTTGTTGCTAACTGTGTGCGGAAAACCGGTAACCGGCGCTACGAACGGTCTGCAAAAGGCGGTCGTGTCCGGACGGTTCGAGTATCTTGCGCAGGCGACGTATATGGACATCGACGGTGCGATCTTCCACGTAGGTGGTGCCCCAGACTTGCTCAATCAGCTGTTGACGGCTGTAGACGCGTTCCTGATGCGTCATAAAAAAATGCAGCAAGCGGAATTCCAGTGGTGGCAGTTCCACGGGTGTTTCGCCGGCGGTGACGCGGCGTGTCCCCGGGTCGAGCTTCAGGCCCGCAACCTCAAGTTGTACCCCGTCATTGTGATGCGCAGTGCGGCGCAGTACTGCCTTGATCCTTGCCAGCAATTCAACGACCGAGAATGGTTTGGAAACATAATCATCGGCACCGGCTTCGAGTGCGGCGACCTTGTCTGCTTCCTGGTCACGCGCTGTCAGCATAATAACGGGAGGGGGAGGGTGAGAGCTGTCGTTATGCAGCTGGCGGGCAAGTTCAAACCCGGATTGTCCGGGCAGCATCCAGTCGAGAAGTACCAGGTCAGGTTTTCGGGAAGTGATTATCCGGCGTGCTTCCAGCGCGCTCCCGGCCTCAAGCAATTCGTAGCCCTCACGAATCAGTGCCATACCAATCATTTCGCGGATGGCTGGATCATCATCGACGACAAGGATGCTGGACATGGTGCAAGGATAGGGCAGGTTGGCGGTAAATTAAAGGTAACTATTCAGCACCCGTTTGACTATTGCGCTGAGTGCCAGGTAAGGCGTCTTTTCCCAAAAGGCACCTTACCTGGCGCGGTGCCTGAGTTATGCTGAATAGCTACAATTAAAGAAGGCTAGCCGTAACGGCCTTCAATATAGTCGGCAGTCTCCTGCTTTTCAGGCGTGACAAACATGTCTTCGGTTGCGGTGTGTTCCACGACCTTGCCCATTAGCATAAAGATGCACTCTTCACTGGCGCGGCGTGCCTGGGCCATGTTGTGGGTCACGATGAGGATGGTGTACTTGCCGCGCAGTTCCCAGATCAGCTCTTCCACGGCCTCGGTGCCCTTGGGATCAAGTGCCGAGCAGGGTTCATCCATCAGCAGCAAGCCGGGTTTGACGGGCAGCAGGCGGGCGATACACAGTTTCTGCTGCTCTTCCAGCGAGAGTTCGGTGGCCTTGCTGTCGAGCCGGTCCTTGACCTTGTCCCATAACAATACCTGGCGGAGCGCGTCCTCGGCGATATCATCCTGTTCACTGCGCGGGACGCGTTTGCCTTGCGAATGCAGCTTGTAGCCGAACAGTACGTTGTCGCGGATGGAAATCGGCAGCGGATTTGGCCGCTGGAAGACCATGCCGATCTGTTTGCGTACCTGTACCAGCTCGACTGCCGGGTCATAGATATTGTGGTCGAAGACATTGATCGAACCATCGATGCGCACATAACCGAGTCGTTCATTGATGCGGTTGATACTGCGCAGGAAAGTGGATTTGCCACAACCGGATGGACCGATGAGGGAAGTGATGATGCCCTGCTTGATATTGAGGTCGATATCGAACAGGGCCTGAAATGTTCCATACCAGAGATTCAACTGCTCTGTCTGGATGGCATATTCCACCGGATTATCAGTGACGGCCTGGCTGCTTGTATTCATCCGAACCGCCCCTCGACGTAACCCCGGGTACGGGGATCCTTGACCTCGCCGGTAAACAGGTCCTCGGTCTCGCCGATTTCCACACATTCGCCATTGAGGAAAAACGCGGTTCGGCTGGCGAGACGCCGTGCCTGTTGTACCAGGTTGGTGACCAGGATGATGGTCATTTCCTGTTTCAGCTCCTTGAGGACATCCTCGATGCGCATGGTGGTGACCGGGTCGACGGCGATGGAGAACTCGTCGAGCATCAGCACTTCCGGTTCCTGGGAAAGCGCGCGGGCGATGGTCAGGCGCTGCTGCTGACCGCCGGAGAGCAGACTGCCAAGGGAATCCAGCCGGTCCTTGACCTCGTCCCAGAGAGCTGCACGGGTCAGGCAGCGCTCGACAATGACGTCGAGGTCGGCCTTGTTTTTCATGCCTGAAAGGCGTGGGGAGAGAGCCACATTGTCATAAATCGTCATCGGCAGGCCGACCGGCAGGGGGAATACCACGCCGATACGGGAACGCAAGGCATAGACATTTTTCAGACGGCGGATATCCAGACCGTTGAACAGGATTTTACCGTCGACATGCATGTTGGAGTCGAACATGTCCATGCGGTTCAGTGTCTTCAGGAACGAGGTTTTACCGGCATTGGCCGGCCCGATGATGCCGAAAATTTCGTGTTCGCGTATTGACAGGCTGACATCACTGAGTGCGGGCGTATCACCATAGCGAATGGACAGGCCGCGCACTTCCAGTTTGACGGGTGCCTGTTCTGGTACCGTTTCAGATGCGGCTACCATTTCTTTTTACCCCGCAACCAGGTACGGAAGCCGATGGAGATGCTGTTCATTATCAGCACCATGGCGATGAGCACCAGGGCAACACCGTAAGGCAGGTTCTCGGGAACGCCGGGGACCTGCGTTGATACCACGAACAGGTGCAGGGACATAGCCATGGTCTGGTCAAAGATCCCCTGTGGCAGGAACGGGGTGAAGAACACGGCGCCGGTAAACATGATAGGCGCGGTTTCACCGGCGGTGCGTGACACTTCGAGAATGATACCGGTGAGGATGCCGGATACGGCATTGGGCAGCACCACGCGGCGGATAGTCTGCCAGCGGGTAGCGCCCATGTTCCAGCAGGCCTCACGAAAGGCATGCGGGACCGCCTGCAGGGATTCGCGGGTCGCCACAATCACCACCGGCAGGGTCATGATGGCCAGCGTCAGGCTGGCCGCGAGGATGCTGGTGCCAAAGCCAAAAAACAGCACAAAGGCGCCGACACCGAACAGGGCATGGACGATGGACGGCACACCGGCCAGGTTGATAATGGCCAGGTTGATGATGCGGGTGAACCAGTTATCACCGGCGTACTCACTGAGATAGATAGCAGCTGCGATCCCCAGCGGTACGGAAATCAGCAATGCCACTACCACCAGCCAGACGGTGCCCAGCAGGGCAGGGAAGATGCCGCCTGCCGTCATGCCATCGGTCGGATTGGTGAACAGGAAGTCAATCGATATGACCGAGCCGCCTTTGACCATCAAGGTGCCGAGGATGATCAGCACCGGCAGAATCAGCAGCGCGGTCATCAGCAGGAACAGGATTCTGAACAGCCCCTGGACCCGCTGGTTCCTGATGTTGAGTGCGGATGTCTCGAACATGATTTAGTACCTCACCCCTTGCGTACGCCGCGCACGATCAGGTCGGCGGTAAGGTTAATAACAAAGGTGATCAGGAACAGGAAGATGCCGATGGTGAACAGCACCTGGTAGTGATCAGAACCCACAGCGGTTTCACCCAGTTCCGCGGCAATCGTAGCCGTCAGGGCGCGCACCGAGTCGAAGATGCTGCCCGGTATGTTGATCGAGTGCCCGGTCGCCATCAGCACCGCCATGGTTTCCCCGAATCCCCGGCCGACACCCAGCAGTACCGCCCCCAGCAGGCCGTTCTTGGCAGCCGGCAGGACCGTTTTGTAGATGACCTGCCAGCGAGTGGCGCCCATGGCCTCGGCAGCTTCCCGGTAGCGGTCGGGTACTGCCTTGAGCGCATCCTCGGCGATGGATGTCATGATGGGCGCCGCCATCAGGCCAAGGATGATGCCGGCATTCAGTACATTCAAACCCACCGGGACATCAAAGACCGCTATGATCAGCGGGTTCATGATGCTGAGCGCGATGAAGCCCCACACCACGGAGGGGATGGCGGCCAGCAGCTCGATCAGGATCTTGAGCAGCTCACGTTTCTTGCCGGTAGCGAATTCACCGATGTAAATGGCAGCGCCCAGCGAGAATGGAATGGCCACCAGCATCGCCAGCCCGGTGACACTGGCAGTACCGGCGATCAGCGCCAGGATGCCATACTCAGGATCCTCCTCCTCGGCGGGGTACCAGTAGGGTGAGGTGAAGAACTCCTTGAAGTCGAAGCGATCGAGAACAAAACCCATGCCTTCCTTGGTGACGAAGACAAAGATGCTGACGACAAAGATGATGGCCGAGATACCGCCGATGAAGACCAGCGTCTGGACCAGCTTGTCGATATACCAGTCGGCGTTGCGGCGATCAAAGTCAACCGTACGGCGGCTGGCTGTCGATGATTGTTGTGTGGACATTCTACGGCGCGCCTTCACCACGCAGGGCTTCCATCAGGTCACGGACCTGGACAGCTGTATTGCGATAGGCCTCTTCCAGCCATTTGCTGGTTTCTGCCGTGTCGCCACCGGTGGGGGCAGGGCCGATATCCCATTCCAGGGGTGTCGTGTGGAAAGGTATTGTTTCTATGTATGAATCGACCGGACCCTGCAGGCTGACGATAATATGTAGCGTGGTGAGTTCCAGTGGTGTCAGATCCAGAGCTGCGGGCCTTGTATCTTCAAGATTCACACCATGTTGATCAAGGAAGTCCACCATTGCCGGGTTCAGGGCAGCGGCGGGTTGACGTCCGGCGCTGGTATAGACACCACTGCCGGGGAAATTCTTGCGGGCAATGGCCGCGGCCATCTGGCTCAGGCAGCTGTTGTCTTCATCCAGGAACAGGATGTTGTAGACCTTGGGTGCCTTGGTATCCCCTGTAGCTGAGAAGACTGTTTCCTCACAGATGTTCTTGGCCTGGTCCGCGACCCGCTTCAACTGGGTGAAGACGGCAAAAATGGCCAGCACATGCTTTACCGTTTCCCGATCGCCATTGGCCATTAATTCGGCATAGACGATATCCAGGTTGTTCTCCATTTGTTCTTCCATGACCATCGTGGTGCGTGCCTTATCTGCATTAAGCTCGTTAAAGGCATCGATGGACTCGCGTAACATGATTTGTATTTCATTGCCGACGCGTTCCAGTTCGTTGGCCATCGGTCCTGATGGAGGTGTTGATGATTGCAGGGATTCCCTGGCAATGGTGACGGCGTAATCCCCGATGCGTTCCAGCTGGATATTTACCCTGATCACAGAGGACAGCAGCCGCAAATGGCCGGCTGTGGGCAGGTGCAGGGCAATGAATCTGTGGCACAAATGATCGATTTCGCGCATCGAGCGGTTGATCGGGTGGTCGGCGAGTACAGTGGCAGCGGCGAGTTTCCTGTTGCCGGTTTGCAAGGCATGCATGGCATTCTTGACCCCGTCTTCAACCAGGGCGGCCATCCCTGCTACGCGCTTGCGTATTCGGGTCAGGTCTCTTTCCAGACGTTCTTCGTAATGACTCATTGTCTAGCGTCCCGTAGTTGCACCTTGAATGGTCGTCCCGCTGTAATGTCGGGTTACGCTGCGCTAACCCGACCTACGCGCTTTAGTAGGTCGGGTTAGCGCAGCGTAACCCGACAGGGTGTAAAATTCTAGCTCAGTCGCACTTGACGTCGCGTACCGGGGCGTAGCCTTTTTTCTTCAGTATACACTGACCGGCATCGCTCTTAATCCAGTCCATGTAGGCCTTGATCTGGCCTTCAGGTTCACCATTGGTATACATGAACAGTGGACGGGCAATCGGGTAGCTGCGGTCACTGGCCGTTGCCACACTCGGGCTCACGCAGGCGTCATCGCCGCCCTTGGAGATGCAGACCAATTTCAAATGATCCGTGGCGTAAGCCAGACCACTGTAACCGATGGCGCAGGGGGTTTTCTCAACCAGGTCGACGACATCCTTGGAGCCATGCATGTCCAGGGTGCCCTGCCGATACTTGCCTTTCTTGCCCAGTACGGCCTTTTTGAAATAGGCGTAGGTGCCGGAATTGTTTTGCCGGCTCACCACTACAATCCCGTCGCTCTCCTTGCAGCCGGGTACAGTGATGCCCATATCCGACCACTTTTTGACCTTGGGGTCACGGCCGTAGATGTCCTTCAACTGTGCCAGCGACAGGGATTTGACCGGGTTGTCCTGGTGAATGAATACCGCCAGTGCATCGTAGCCGACGACATGTTCGACCGGTGACTGGCCGTTTTTCTTTGCCAGCGCCATTTCCTTGTCTTTCATCTTGCGGCTGGCGTTGGCGATATCCACCGTACCGTTGATCATGGACGCAATGCCGGTCCCGGAGCCGCCACCGGAGACAGCAACAGCGACATCAGGATTAACCTCGGGATAGGCTTCGGCCCAGGCCTGGGCGACGTTGACCAACGTATCCGAGCCCTTATTCTGGATCAGGGTGCGTGCCTGCGGGGTCATGGTGGTCAGCAGGGTCGACGCCAGCAGAGTTGTGGAAAGAATAAGTTTCAGCTTCATTACTATACAGCTCCTGTTAAATATAAATTACCGACTAACAGGAACCTTGTTCCAGTCGTTGGCGATATGTATGTTTATTAGGTCAATATCCAGGGGTACTGGATTGGCGCACCAATATAACAGCAGTTTGTTACCTTTTTGTTACCATTTGACGCTTTGTTTCGTGGCAGTCGGCGCGGGGAATGCCGGCTTGAGAATGGCCGCTTATTTCTGGTGAGACAAGTGCTGCTTGACGTCCTCCCAGAGGGCCTCATAGCAATGGGCAGAGCGGCTGTTGGGGGCAAATTCACCCAGCGGGGCACGGTGGCTTCCCATTCGTTCCACATTACTGTCGTAGGGAATACCTGTTCTCAGGAGGTTTTCCATGTTTTCCGGAGGGTCATCCACTATAGAGCAGTGCAGTTGCTTGCGGCGGTCGACCATGGAGAAAAACGGCAGGACCTTGACGGTGTCAAGCTCATGTTGACGGAAAAATTTCCTGATCTGTTGATAAGTGCGCAGTGACAGAGTGGTGGGTATGGTCGGAACCAGCACCGTGCCGGCCGCTTCGAAGATATTTTCCGACACCAGGGAAATGCTCGGCGGACAGTCAAGAAAAACATAATAATATTCGTTTTTAAAGGGTTTGAGCAGTTTATTAAGCTGGCGTACCGGGTTTTTCGCATGTTCCAGGTAAAGGTCCATATTGCGGTAGGAAAAATCCGCTGGCAGAAGATCGAGCAGTTCATAATCGGTACCGCGGATAAAATCGTCCAGATCCCGTTTGCCCTGAACCAGGCGCTTGCCGCCTCCCTTGATTTTGGGTTTGATGCGGAAGTAATAGCTCGCGGCGCCCTGGGGATCGAGATCCCATACCAGTGTTGGCGCACCTTCGCGGGCCGCGAGCCAGGCAAGATTGACTGCGGTGGCGGTTTTGCCGACACCACCCTTGATATTGTATGTGGCGATGACTTTCAAACGTGCGGTTCTCCGGATGCGAACAATTTTCGGAAACGGTCCTGGTTTTTCTGCAGGGAGAACTCCGCGAACCAGCCGGCAAATTCTTCCCGCGCCTGCTGCTGGCGCCTTTCCAGGCCATCGATAAGCATGCCCATGGCCAGTAGCGTATCCGGCGAAACCCCGCCTTCTGCGACCATCTGGTGGCTGAACTTTTTCAGGGTTGCTGCCTGTACCTCGTAATCCTGAAAATTACCCAGGTTGTCCTGCAGTGCCTTGAGCGCGCGGATCAGTCTCCTGATCCTGGCTGCAGGGTACAGGCTCTGGAAAAACTCCATCAGGTAACGCAGTTTCTTGCAGGTCTTGCGCAGTTCATGCAGGGAATCCGCGGGCGACTCCGCATTGATCGCCTTACCCTCCCTGATGGCGCGCCGGTAGATTCGCCAGATCCGTTCACAGGCAACCTCCAGGGTGGGCCGGCCTGCATTTTTCAATGTCGTTCGTTCGTTGACCGGCTGGTCCAGAAAATTACGCCAGTTCCTGGTCAGCCTGCGGTAGCGTGCCGAATCCAGTGCCTTGACCAGGGCCCTGTGTTCAGTTTTCTGGTGCCTGATGAGGAAGTCACGCAGTGGCTCGATATCGGTCTGCGTGGCGGCCGGCAGGCTGTCCCGGTATTCGTCGAAGTTCAGTAAATATACATCAAGGTCACGGCTGGGAGTGGTTACCTGTCCCAGCCAGGCAAATTCGGTTTTGTAACGGTCACCGATCCGTTTCGGGAATACCGCCTTGATCTGGGTAAGAGCCGAACGGGTACGGCGGACTGCGACCCGGAAATCATGCAGGAATTCCGTGTCCGTACCGGCACGGGTGCCGGTCTCGTTTTGCAGCATGATATCGAGAATGCGCTGCAGGATGACCTTGCTTGCCCGGTCTGTACGCATGGCAGGGTCCAGCATCAGGTTCAGTTTGGAAGAGTAGGTACCCGGTATTTCACCAATAGTGGACAGCGCCGCCAGCATAAGGCTATTTTGTGCCGGGGTCAGACCTTGCCCCTGCAGGAGTTTTGCCACTTCGCTACAGGGTTTCGGGTAGCCTTTAACCGGGGTGACGATGGCCCGGTCGTCAAGTTTTCCTGAACGTCTTCCCTGCTGCCGCGGCAGGGAATTTTCCTCGACTGTCAGATAGGCCACGGTTTTGTCATCCTTGTTGAGGATGCGCAGGGTGTGGATCCTGGAGCGGACCCTGACCGTGGGAACAAGTTCGCGCATTTCCAGCAGCGGTTCAAGCCGCTCACGAAACTGCCCTGGTGGCAGGTCCCGGGCAAACCGGGGCGCTTGCTGCTGTTTCAGCCGGGTATCACGTCGGTTTCCCTTCAGGGTTCGCCATACCAGCGTGTGCCCGTTGCCGTCACGGGTGTATTCAAGCAGTGAATCATTCAGATACAGGCGCCAGTCAAAACTGTCGTAGTAGGTCCTGTAGACAGTCCGTGACGGTTCTGTGAGTATCCGGGTATTCTTCTGAAGCGTTGACTGCAGATCTTCAAAGCACAGGCTTTCGGGAATTATAAATTCAATAAGCATTTGTATTATTGTCCGGGTTGCTCTCCGGTGATGATTGTGTCTGCGCCAGACTGATTATTCAGGCAGACGCCTGACCAAGACAGGCATGTCTGGTAATTCGTGAAGCCGGATTTATTATACAGGCTATTCTGTCGCTATATATAACCGCCAATTGCTCAATGTTAACCACCCCGCGGGTGTGGCAGACATCAGATATAGGCAGTATCAGAAATAGTAAAACCGAGTGGCAGGTTAAATTTGTAATTTGGCAGATCAGGATTGAATCTGGTATGAAGAAATGATGGAGATGGTTAGCTTGCTGGTTTTGCTGGTTTTTTCCGGAATATTCTCCGGCTCGGAGACGGCGCTGGTAACCTTGTCCATGGCGCGGGTCGAGGCACTTGTCAAGGAAGGCCGTGCTGGCGCAAAGGCGCTGTACCAGCTCAAGCAAGATCCTTCGCGAATGCTGACGACAATCCTGATAGGCAACAACCTCGTTAATATTGCGGCCTCGGCACTGGCGACGGTCATTGCAACGCGTGAATTTGGCAGTGCCGGACCGGGCATTGCCGTTGGCGTGCTGACGCTTTTTGTTCTGGTGTTTGGTGAGATTACTCCCAAGAGTCTGGCGACGCGTTATTCCGAGCGCACTTCACTGTTTATCGCTTACCCGTTGCTGGTATTCATGCGCCTGATCTATCCCCTGGTCTGGTTCTTTGGCCATTTTACCCACTGGGTATATCGCCTGACGGGCGGCACGAGCGATCCAACAGTGACCGAGTCGGAACTGATCGGGATGCTGGGATACGGTGTCCAGGAAGGCGCCATCCAGCAAAGTGAGAAAAAAATTATCGAGCGGGTGTTTGCATTCAATGATCTGAAAGTCAGGGATGTCATGACTCCCAAGGGGAAGATATTCTCCCTGGACAAGACGCTTACGGTTGCCAAGGCACTGCCGCTGGTCTTGCAGGAGCGGTATTCGCGGATTCCCCTGTTTGAAGGGCAAAAGGACAACTTTTCGAAGGTGCTGTACATGAGAGATCTGCTCCGGGCTTCAGCTGACGGGCAGATGGAACAACGGCTGGGCGATATCGCCCACGACCCGCTGTTTGTGTCCCAGTACCAGGCCATCGATGATCTGTTTGCTACGTTAAGACGGCGTAACCAGCTTTTCGCTATCGTTGTGGATGAGCACGGCGATGTGCGGGGGATCGCCACACTGGAAGACCTGCTCGAGGAACTGGTCGGCGAGATCTATGATGAAAGTGATATCAGGCCACGTGAGGTCGACACTGTTTCCGGGAATGAGATCGTCGTGGCCGGTTCCACCGAGCTGCGCGTGGTGGAGGAGTTCTTTGGCCTGGAACTGCCGGGAAAACCCACCGACACGGTAAGCCTGTGGATCCTGAATCATACGGAATATATTCCCCGCGAAAATGAAGCATTCACAATCGACAGTCTGGAAGTGAATATTGTCAAGGCATCGGACCGCAGTATTGACCAGGTCAATATACGCCATCCTGCCGGGGCTCCGGCCAGTGAGGAAACGTAACCTCAAGTCAGGGAAACCAAGGCTGAAAGCAGAAGCTCAGCATCATAATACCGGGCGCTTTTCCTGCTGATCAGCCACCGGTTTTTTTGCGTATTTCCGCTTTCGCGGGTACGGGGTTGTCAGGATGTTCGGGCAGGAACAGCCGGTTGATGCATGTCCGGCACTGGTTTCCGAGGTAGTCCGGTACGCAGGCCTGTATTATAAAACCCGGCGTTTGGCTGCTATGATTGGATACTGCAATACAACAACCTCTATGGCAGGCATATGGAACCGATCATTCCTCCGATTCGCAATGCTGTCCGTGCATTGATCCGGCGGGACAATAACATCCTGCTGCTGCGCAAGGACGGCTATGAGCAGGGTGAGCGGTTTGCCTTGCCGGGAGGTGGCCAGGATTTAGGGGAGACTCTGGAACAGGCACTGAACCGTGAATGTGTGGAGGAAATCGGTACACAGGTGGAGATCCGTGATCTTGTCTACGTCGCAGACTGTTTCAAGCCCAGGGACACCTATCCCCAAAGCACGCGTCACCTGGTCGAGTTTCTGTTCGAGTGTACGGTTCCTGACAGCTATGTTCCCATGAATGGTCACCACCCGGACAAGCACCAGGTAGCGGTGGTCTGGGTCAGGCTGGACGAGCTTGCCAACATGCCGCTCTACCCGAGGTCGCTGGCCCCGTACCTGGCGGATTCCAGTGAGAGTACAGGCACCGTCTATCTCGAGACTGTCGACTGGTAATGAGAATTTCGAAGAGTATACGCAATAATCTCCGTTTCCTGATTGCCGAGGTCGGGTCGCAGGTCTCCAATCTGCAGGCTTATCTTGACAGCCCATCGGTAAGCGTTGCCCGGCGTATCCTTGACCGCAGTGGCTATGCCTATAATCTCATGCTGCGGATACACGACAGCTGCCACAACCATGTCATCAAGGCCGCCGAATCAGGCACAGATGCTGCTTCACTGCGTGCCATTGAATCTATTGCGACAGACCTTGAACGTATCACCGGGTTGTGCCGTGAATCTATCCAGCAACTGACCCAGTTGCAAAACAGGCATTGTCCCGGTGCCGGCACCTGTAAATCCATGTTGGGCAGGATCACCAGGGGACTTGAACGGATAGAGGTTGCGATCCATCGAAACGACACCGGGCTGGCCCTCAGGATCGGCCGCATCAAACCGTGCCTGGACAAGGCCAGTAAAAAACTGGTAAAAAAATACACCGCGGGACTGAAGCGCAGGAAACATACGGAAGATCTGGTAGCGGGGCTGTTCGTGGTCCATGGTATTGAACAGATGGGGGATGCCATGCTCAATATCAGCGAAGCCATTATCTCCGCCAATCTGGGTCAGCCTATCAACATTGACCGTTACCATTCCATGCGTGCTTCAATGGAGCAGCTGGATACAGCAAATAACTTTTCAGACCTGGTGGCCGAGCCGATTGCAGAAACCCGTTCAGGTAGCGGTATTTCCGGTATCAGTGCAACGGGGCAGGAAGAGGCTGGTTATGTGGCAATCTATAAGGACGGCAAGAAGCGCAAGTTGCAGGAGGAGCGCAGGGGTCTGGAAAGCTGGCAGGAAAAATTTCCAGGTCTGGCACCGAAGATTCTTTCCTACCGTAAGCGCGGACCATCGGCCTCATTACTGATTGAGCATTTGGCTGGATTGACATTCGAGCAGATTTTACTGCATGAGCCGACCCGCCTGCTCAGGGAGACCCAGAAGCAGCTGAATCGAACTCTTGGAAAAGTATGGCGTGAGACGCGTACCAGTAAGCCGGTTTCCGCTGCTTATATGCGCCAGCTATCAAAACGTCTGGAGGATGTGTATACCATCCACCCGGAGTTTCGGCAGGATGACAGCCGTATCTGTGGCAAATCCATTCCTTCGTTTGGTGTATTGCTGAAGCAGACACATAGCCTCGAAGCCGGGATCAGGGCGCCATTTTCTGTATATATCCATGGCGATTTCAATGTGGATAACATCATCTACGATCCGCTGGAGAAGAAAATTAATTTCATTGACCTGCATCGTTCGCGCTACATGGACTATGTACAGGATGTGTCGGTTTTCATGGTATCCAATTATCGCTTGCAGATTTTCGACGCGCCACTACGCAGGCGTATCATGATGCTGACGCGGGATTTCTACCGTTTTGCAGCAGCCTTTGCCAGGAAATCCGATGACAAGACATTTGAGCTGCGCCTGGCCCTGGGGCTGGCGCGTTCGTTTGCCACATCCACACGGTTTATTCTTGACAAGTCACTGGCACGTGCCATGTTCCTGCGCGCGCGTTACCTGCTCGAGCGGGTGCTGGCTGCAGACTTGAGGAATCCAACGTCGTTTCGTGTTCCGGTCAGGGAGATTTTCATTGGCTGAATACAGAATTGGTGTTATCGGCATACCAGGGAAATGGTCCACGGAGACCCTGGCCGATGCCGTTGCGGAAAGGACCGGCTACCGGCAGGTGATCGATATGGGTGGAGTCAACCTCGATCTGGACCGGCAGCGCCTGTTATTCCAGGATCAGGACTTGTGCCGGCTGGATGCATTGATTGTCAAAAAGATCAGCGCCACCTACAACCCCAATACCCTGGATCGCCTGGAGCTGTTGCGCGTGGCCGAGCAGGCCGGGGTCAGGGTCTTCAGCCGGGCGGAGAATACCCTGCGCCTGATCGACCGACTGAGCTGTACCGTAACCCTCCGCAACGCCGGCATTCCCATGCCGGCAACCCGTGTCACCGAGGATGTCGGGGCGGCGATAACGGCAGTGCAGGATTTTGGCAGCGCTGTTTTCAAGCCCTTGTATTCCACCAAGGCGCGCGGTATGTGTATCATCGAAGCTCAGCAGGACCACGGTGAACTCGAACGTGAAATCCGCGCCTTTCAGGCGAAGAATCCCATGATGTATATCCAGCAGAAAATCGAATTGCCGGGCCGGGACCTGGGGATGGTGTTCCTGGCGGGTGAATACCTTGGCGCCTATGCCAGGGTGTCGAAGGACGACGCCTGGAATACGACCATACACAGTGGCGGCAGGTATGACTCGCATACACCACCGGATTCCGTTATTGAACTTGCACGGCGTGCCCAGGCGCTGTTTGATATGGACTTCACCACGGTCGATGTCGCCGAAACAGACACAGGCCCGATTGTATTCGAGGTCTCGGCCTTTGGAGGGTTCCGCGGGGCTCTGGAGGGTATTGGCATCGATGCCGCCGGATTGTATGTAGATCATGTGATGCATCAGCTGACGGCATGAGAAGTGAAGGGGGCAACGATGGGCTACACAGTGGAATCTGCCGTGAGTGAACTGCAGAACGAAGCACCTTTGTGCGCTGACGAACTGTATCTTGCACTCAGCGGATGCATGCTGAGGCTGCGCTCCAACTCCACTGAACTGCTGGCAGAGCTTGCCGATTATTTCTCACATGTTGCAAGCGACGCAATGACGCCGGACATCGACATCGTTGCTATTGAACGTGATGCGCCGGAGCTGAATCTGGATTTTATTGACTGGAAACGCGAGCCGGGCAAGACCGGGCGCAAGGATTCCTATGTGGACCTGCCGGGCGGACGCCTTGTCCGCAAGGTACGGACTGGAATGGTTTTTCTGCAAAGTGAAAGTCGACGGGTCGCCGCCGGGCCCTGCAGGAAATATGCTAACCAGGTGATCAACTTTATCAACTCCCAGTACATGAACTGGCTGCAAAACCGGGGCTGGCTGATTTGTCATGCCGCGGGGCTCGTCTACCGCGGCAAGGGTCTCGGGATTGCCGGGTTCTCCGGTGGCGGCAAGTCAACCCTGATGCTTCATCTGCTCGACAATGACGAGGTGTCCTACCTGACAAACGATCGTTTGTTCATGCACGCCGGTTCCGGCCAGGTACTGGCACGCGGAATACCGAAATTGCCGCGCATCAATCCCGGAACCATCGTCCATAATCAAAAACTGCACAGTCTCATTCCTGTGCAACAGCGCGAGACCCTGCTGCAGTTGCCGGCCGCGGAGCTTTGGGAACTCGAGGAAAAATACGATGTACATATTGACAGGATCTACGGATCCGGGCGGATCATAACGGAAGCCCCGCTGGCGTCGTTACTGATACTGGACTGGCAGCGCGATAGTGAAATGGAACTGGAAGTTGAGCAGGTGAATCTGGCTGAACACCGTGACCTGCTGGGCGCCTTGATGAAATCTCCCGGTCCGTTCTACCAGTATCCGGACGGTTCCTTCCAGCAGGATACGGCAGCCTTTGATGAATTGGCCTATCTGGATGCACTTGAAAACGTTACTGTCTATGCTGCCAGGGGTCGGATTGATTTTTCTGCCATGTCAGACCGCTGTCTGCATGAGTTGCTGGCCTGACCGTATGACTCGAGGTGAAATGAATATGACACGTGAACTCCTGCTTCTTCGCCACGGCAAATCCGACTGGAGTAGCGTCGTCGATGATTATCATCGCCCACTGAAGGACCGTGGCAAACGCGGCGCCCAGCGCATCGGGGTGTGGCTTGCGCAGCAGGGTATGGTGCCTGATCTTATCGTTTCATCACCGGCGGAACGTGCGCTGGTCACGGCCCAGAAGGCCTGTAAGGCCATGGGTGACTGCGACAAGGGAATACAGCGGGACAAGCGCATTTACGCAGCTGGTATTGATGAATTGCTTGCGGCGCTCGGTGACTGTCCGCAGGATGCGGGCCGGGTCATGCTGGTAGGGCACAACCCGGGGCTGGAAGAACTGCTTGTCTGGCTGGCGAGCGAAACTGTTCCGCTGCCGGACGATGGTAAACTCCTGCCGACAGCGACGCTGGCCAGGTTACAGATGCCGGCTGACTGGCAGGAACTGACAGCCGGATGTGCCCGTCTGGACTCCATTACGCGTTCCGGAACGCTGCCGAAGAAATTTCCTTACCCTGCGCCGGGTGGCGAGGAACAGCGTGACCGGCCCGCTTACTACTATACCCAGTCATCCGTGATCCCCTACCGTATGCATAACGGGAAACCGGAAGTGCTGGTCATAGCATCCAGTAAAAAGAATCATCTGGTGGTCCCGAAAGGCATCAAGGAGCCAGGGCTTTCTCCCCAGGCATCAGCTGCGAAGGAGGCGCTGGAGGAAGCGGGTGTCGAAGGAGAGGTTGCGGATTCCGCGATCGGCAGTTACCGCTATGAGAAATGGGGCGCCACCTGTACCGTCGCCGTTTATCCCATGAAAGTAACCCGTCTGATACCGGAAAAAGAGTGGGAGGAAAGCCACCGGGGGCGTCAGTGGGTGAGTCCGAAAAAGGCAGCCAGGCAGCTGAAACAGAAGGAACTGAAGCCTCTGATGAAAAAACTGGAAGCGATGTTGTAGAGCACTGACAATGGCCAGACTGATTGCGGCTCTGATTCGACATGGTGACTATCACCAGTTGCCGGATACCCCCAGCGCCCATCAACCGTATCCACTCAACAGCGAAGGAGAAACCCAGGCGCAGGAGGGTGCGCAACTCCTGCAGGATATGATGGTCCGGAATGACTGGGCCCTGGTACCTTCTATTGATTCCTCCCGTCTGCTGCGTGCCTGGCAGACGGCAGTGATATTTGCAGACAGGCTTGCCGAATTGGCTTCATCCACACTGTGTGTCGAGAGTTATGACGAGCTGGCGGAAAGAAGCGTCGGCTGTCTGGCCAACCTCACTACTGCACAGATCGAGACAGTACTGCACCAGGATCCACGTGTTTCCGATCCGCCCGCCGACTGGAAGGCGGATAGGCATTACCGCTTGCCATTACAGGGCGCCGAATCCCTTCTGCAGGCCGGCGAGCGGGTGGCTGCTCACCTGTTGCAATCCATGGAGGCATTGTCGCCAGTCGACCATGACAGGGTGAAAATTTTCGTAGGCCATGGCGCTGCCTTTCGTCATGCGGCATACCAATTCGGTGTGCTCGGGATTGAACAGCTCAGACAACTCAGTATGTATCATTGCCAGCCGGTCCTGATCGAATATCTGTCAAGGGGGCAATGGCGCCATGTTGGGGGAGAATGGAAGGTGCGCTCCAGGCATGACATCTTCACGGACTAGTCGGGAATCAGGTTATGCAGCTGGAGAATTCATCCAAATATCTGCCACGTTACAAGGGAGTATCCTGGATTGAGGCCAGCTTGCCGAAGCAGGGGCAGGTCTGGATGCTGGGCAAACAGCTTTCCGTTAAAAAAGATGCCTACCACAGTGCTGCCTATGCGCAGGAAATGCGTAAAGCAATCGGGCAGGAAGCGTGGAAATGGCCGAAGCGCACCCTGTATTTCATCTCCGATATGCATGCCGATGCAGATGCCTTCATTGCCTCCCTGGTTGCCTCGGGTGGCGTGAAAAAAACCGGGTCACGGGACAAAGATTTCAAGCTCACCAAAGCAGGACGGAAGGCGCGTTTTCTTATTGGCGGTGATTGTTTTGACAAGGGCCCGGACACGCTGCGGCTGTTGCGTGTTATGCGTATGCTGATTCATCGCGGCGGGGATGTTCAGCTACTGGCCGGTAACCATGATATCCGCATGTTGCTTGGAATAATGACGGTCGGGATGGAGCCGGACCCGAGAATCGATCATTTTTTTATTCGCATGGGGCCCAAGATGGTTCCTTTTCTGACCGAGATCCGTGACCGGTACCTGCTGGGCAAAAATGCATTGCGCGGTGTGCCGAACAGCCGTGAATGCAGGCGACGGCTCTACCCTCCGAAAAGCTGGTTCCGGGAGTTTCCGCGGCTGGCCGTATGGGCGATGCCGGATTCGACGATCGAGCGTGAGGTACAGAGATTACGCAAGAAGATGGAGCGTTTTGAAGCGGATTGCGAGAAGGCGGGACTTTCCCTGCGTATGGTGTACGCCGCTGCAAGGAAATGGCAGGAACTGTTTCTACATCCAAAAGGTGAATTTGCGTGGTTTTATAAACGTATGAAGCTTGGTTGCCGTGAAGGCTCTTTTATTTTCGTGCATGCTGGTATCGATGACAGAATGGCCAAATTGATCAGTGAAAAAGGCATGAAACACATCAACCGAAAATTCCGTAAGCAGATGTACAGTGACCCGTTTGAATTTTACTATGGCCCCATGGCCAATATTATTCGTACCAAGTATCGTCCGGTAGACATGCCCCTGACCCGCTATGGCGTCAAGCTGCTCAGGAAAAAGAGTGATGTGCATGCCATTGTTCACGGGCATCGTAACCTGCTGCATGGACAACGAGTTATGTTGAGGGGGGGCATAGTCAATTTCGAATGTGATACCACACTGGATTGCAACTCAAGGAAAAAAGAAGGGCTTGAAGGGCAGGGGGCGGCGGTTACAATTTTCAGCCCCGAAGGACTGGTGATGGGGGTCAGTACCGACTACCCTTATATCAAGGTATTTAAACCGGTATCAGACAATTAACAGGCTGCCATTCCCGGACGTAGTCCGGTTGACGGGGAATGCTGGCAACGGATCTGTAATAAAATGAGAAGTGGGAAAAAAAGTTTCCGCCACCAGTCACTGCAGGATGAAAAATCCATTCAGGATATTCTGAAGTCCATCAGCAGCGGTATCGCCAAAGGGAAAATCACTTTCAGCGATGAGGATGAAAAAATTGTCATGCGACCTGATGGCCTGCTGGACCTCAAGGTTACCGCTACCCAGGAAGATAATCGCAACCGGTTCAATATCCGCATAAGCTGGCAGGTGGAGGAAAAAACGCTGAACAGGAAGAAACAGCTATCCGTGAAGTGATGGACCCCCCCGGGGGATACGTGTATAAAATGCCCAGAAAACAAAGTAATAGGCATATAAATATGTATTGGGGTATTTTTACAAAATCATGCTATATTGCTTAAGATGCGCGCAATTATTACCAGGCACTATAAAACACTAACTAATGCGTCTGAGCAGATTCTGGGCTGGGGTGATTCACCGCGTGACAAGGGCTGGAGAGCCGATGTCGATTTTGTCAGTTCACGGTTGCAAGAAGCTGGAATCGGCTTCGATGCCGTCTACTCAAGCGATCTGGAACGCTCCCGACAGACCGCAATGTTTCATGCCAGGCTCCTCGGCATACATATCATCCACGACACTGCGGCGCTGAATGAGGTTAACTACGGGAAGCTGTACAAGAAGAAAAAGAATTGGGTGGCGGAACACTACCCGCGACACAAGAAGGACCCGGATTTTGTATATCCGGGGGGTGAGAGTTTCCGCCAGATGCAACAGCGTAGCGTCAGTTATCTTTCATCTCTGGCAGAGACGCATCCACAGCAGACGGTTCTCATCGTTGTTCATGCCGGCGTGATAAGGGGGCTTGTCAGTCATTTTCTCGGCCTGAACTATGCGGACAACCTTAAACACAAGATATCACACCGCTATATCGGTGATTTTCTGTTTGATGGAAAAACCGGCTTGCGTTATGACGAACTGGGTAAACCGTCCGGATTTGTGAGTGAAGGTGTCATCGATATACCCCATTATTGCGATTCGGTATCCGATTCAGCTCTTTCTCATGGTTTGCAGTCGATAACGGGGTAGTCAGTCGACCGGGCAGACCGCATTTATACGGCAGGCTCTGCCGCTTCCTCAGGTACGACAGACTTTGCCATACGCTTGGCGAAGTAATAGATACGTTTCAGTTTTTCGATGACATCCATCTCCAGGGTGTAGGCGGCCAGCCGGTTCGGTTCTTCGGCAACCAGGCGCCTGGACTCGTGCATGGCCGCGGAATCCATCAGCTGGCTGATGTCGGCCTTCATGGTAATGACTTCCTGCGCCGCCTGCTGGTCATTTTCCATGACCGCATCGATGGCCAGCTCGGTGGAGGTCGAAACTGCATTGTGCAGTTTGTGCAGTACCTCGCGAGTTTCCTCACTGATCGACACCTGCGCCTGGATTCCCTCCTTACCGAGGTAGACCAGGTCGGTTTCGATGGTGTCGCCGATATTCTCCAGATCATTGGCGGCGGCCATGAGATTGACAAGCGCCCTGGTCTGATTCTCCGTCAGTTCTTTCTGGCTGATGCGCCCCAGGTAGGTCACGATATGGCCATGCAGAATATCGACTTCATCATCGATCCTGGCAATATTTTTCAGCATTACCCGATTACCAGTGATGATGGCGGTCAGGATGCCCTGTAACATCTCTCTGACACGGTCTCCCATATGACCGATCTCAAGACGTACCCGGTCGAGTGCCAGCGAGGGGGTCTCGAGCAGTTCCTCGTCAAGGTATTTCGGCTCGGCGATTATTATCTCTTCTATGGGTTTATCCGGAACCAGTTTCTCTACCAGGCGGGCAAACTGGCTGGTAAAACCGATAAAAATAAATGTATTCATTATATTGAAGACGGTATGTGCATTGGCGATCTGTCGCGGTGCTTCGGCACCCAGCCGGTCGATGCCCGACAACTCCGGGCGGGACGGCGACAGCCAGGTAACAAATTCCGCAAGATGGGGGATCAGTCCAACCCACAGCAGCACACCGAATACATTGAACAGCACATGCACAACGGCGGCCCGGACGGCCTCGCGCGGTTTGCCGATCGCGGCAAGCAAGGCGGTAACACAGGTGCCGATATTGGCGCCGAAGGCCAGCGCGATACCCGCCTCCAGGGTAATAAAACCCTGTGTGGCCATGACGATGACGATACCGGTGGTTGCCGAGGACGACTGGATCAGGGCGGTAAAGCCGGCTGCCACCAGGATTCCGACCAGGGGATGATCCATGTGGGCCATCAGGTCGAGAAACGGCTGGTAGCTGCGCAACGGGTTCATGGCGTCACTCATGACGCTCATGCCGAAGAAAACCAGACCGAGACCCATCAGCATGCCGCCATACTGCTTGATCTTTTCCTGTTTGGAAAAGAACAACATACCGAAACCGGCCGCGACCATCAGCAAGGCGAATTTTGTTACTTTGAAGGCGACGATCTGGGCCGTGATCGTGGTGCCTATATTGGCGCCCATGATTATGCCGATTGATTGCGCCATGGACATCAGGCCGGCGCTAATGAAGCCTACCACCAGCACAGTGGTGACTGATGAGGACTGAATTATAGCGGTTACAAATGCCCCCGTTGCCGCCCCCATGAAGCGGTTGGTGGTGAGTTTCGCCAGGATAACCTTCATGCGCTCACCGGCGACCGCCTTGAGCGCATCCGCCATTTGGTCCATGCCGAACAGGAACAGCGCAAGACCACCGAGCAGCTTCATACCCATGTTCCACGAGTCGATGTCACCGCCCGCGCCGGATGCGGCGAATGCCGGTGTGGCCGCAAGCAGGGCCATCGCGGCAAGTGCCGGCAACAAAAAGTGAGGTGCTGATTTGTCCAGACCCGCAAGTCGGAAGCGGTTAAACATTGTTGTTACCCCGAGAACTGTTTGCCATTGCCGGGTGGATAAAACCGGAGATTGCTGCTGCCATTTCAGGACTCTTGTTTTTCTTCGTCCTTGACGATCATGACCGGGACAGGGGACAGGCGCACGACCCGTTCCGCCTTGGAGCCCAGCAGGGCATGTGCGAGCCCGGTCCGCCCCTGGCTGCCCATGACAATCATGCGCGCATGAGTTTTTTCCGCCGACTCCAGAATCCGGTTAACCGGCAGCCCGACAACCAGCATGGTCGTGGCCTGTTTCAGGGCGTGCAGCCCGGAATGCGTTTTCTGAATCTTTTGGAAAAATTCATCCAGCATCTCGGCGGCAACGTCTTCCATGCGTCGCAGTTGTTTGTGTCTTCCCTTGACGGAATAGTAGCCCGGTGCCTCACCCGGATCATGGACAACGTGCAGAATAACGAGCTTGTTGCCCAGCGATTCCGCCAGCTCGGCCGCGCAGATCAGAGCGGTTTCCGAATGGGATGAAAAATCAACGGGGACCAGGATCGGCTTGTTTTTTCCTTTCGCGTTCATATTCCAGTTCCTTGCGGTGACCGGGTCTGCTCCCCGAATATCCGGTAATAACCCGCCTGGAAACTCACTCTATATGCTTCAGGCGATTGTGAAAATGGTTCAGCAGTTTTTTGCGCAACCTGGCCTGCTGGTGTTTCGAGGCAGCGGCCATGCGTTTCCGTGCCAGTTCAATGAAGGTTTCCTGTGAACTGAGTGATTTTTTGCTGCTGGTATCCTTGCGTTCGATGTAGCTGCCGTCCGGTTGCATTTCCCAGACATCCTTGCGGCTGGACAGTTGTACATCGATGATCAGGCGCAGTTCCTGCCGCAGTTTCGGGTCCTCGACGGGGGTCACGACTTCCACGCGGCTTTCCAGGTTGCGCTTCATGAGATCGGCGGAGCCTATGAAGTATTCTTCCTCGCCCCCGTTTTGAAAGTAATAAATCCGGGCGTGTTCAAGGAAGCGGCCGATGACACCAATGACCTGGGTGTTTTCGGTCAAGCCGGGCAGGCCCGGCCGCAGGCGGCAGGTGTCACGGACGATTAGGTCTACCTTGATACCCGCCTGTGCGGCGCGATACAGGGCTTTGGTAATATCCACGTCTTCCAGTGCATTCATCTTGAACTGGATCAATCCCGGTGTCTCAGATGAATGCTGCTTGATCTCCCGGTCAATTTTTTCCAGCAGGGCTTTTTTAAGGGTATACGGGGAGGTCAGTATCTTGCGATATCTCGGGGGTGGTGAATAACCGGTCAGGTAATTGAACAGTTCGGTCAGGTCCTGGGTGATGTCCCCATCGCAGGTCAGCATGCCGAGATCGCAATACAGTCGTGCGGTACCGGCGTGGTAGTTGCCGGTCCCGATATGGGCATAGCGGCGCAGGCCATTGTAGTCCTTGCGTACCACGAGGATGACCTTGCTGTGTGTCTTGAGACCGATG
>Ga0316189_10000912_pt1:5000-29567 | contig 29567 bp, 41 predicted proteins | sample LowCovwburrow_MG_FD_204930 | JGI IMG/M metagenome (GOLD analysis project Ga0316189, IMG submission 204930) | Coastal sediment microbial communities from Maine, United States - Lowes Cove worm burrow | ecosystem: Environmental > Aquatic > Marine > Coastal > Sediment | place: USA...
GGTTTTTTTCCAGTTAACGATTCTACTAATTGTTGAATTGCTGGAATTCGTGTTGAACCACCTACTAATACAACTTCGTCAATTCCTGATTTATCTACTTTTGCGTCTTTTAAAGCTTTTTCAACAGGAATACGACAACGGTCAATTAAACCTTTACATAGAGTCTCAAACTTTTCTCTTGTTAAATCTTGTTGGATATGTTTAGGGCCGTTTTTATCTGCTGTAATAAATGGTAAATTAATTGTTGTTTTTTCAACATTTGATAATTCCATTTTTGCTTTTTCAGCAGCTTCTGTTAAACGTTGTAAAGCTTGGATATCTTTAGTTAAATTTGTCCCTTCTTTTGCTTCAAAATCTTCAACTAACCAACGAACTAAAGCTTTATCAAAATCATCACCACCTAAATTTGTATCACCAGCTGTTGATAATACTTCAAAAATACCATCACCAACTTCTAAAACTGAAACATCAAATGTTCCACCACCTAAATCAAAAACTAGAATAGTTTCATTTTGTTTCTTATCTAAACCGTAAGCTAAAGACGCTGCTGTAGGCTCATTAATAATCCTTAAAACTTCAACACCAGCGATCTTTCCAGCATCAACAGTTGCTTGTCGTTGAGAATCATTAAAATATGCAGGTACTGTGATTACAGCTTTTGTAACATCTTGCCCTAAATATTCTTTCGCGTCAGTAATTAATTTTCGTATAACTTGTGCTGAAACTTCTTCAGGGCTGAAATCTTTATTTAAAGAAGAACACTTAATTTTAATATTTCCATTATCATCTTTAATTACTTTGTATGGTAATTCTTTTGATTCTTCTGAAACTTCATCTGCTTTACAACCGATAAATCGTTTAACAGAGAAAAATGTATTTTCTGCATTAACTACTGATTGGCGTTTAGCAAGTTGCCCGACTAATAATTCTTCTTTTTTTGTATAAGCTACAATTGAGGGTGTTGTTCTAAAACCTTCTGCGTTTGTAATAACTGTAGGTTGTCCCCCCTCGATAGCAGCAACTACAGAATTTGTTGTTCCTAAATCAATTCCTACTACTTTATTCATATAGATTATCTAACTTTTTATAAATTTATGTTTACTAATATATATTATATACCATATACATATACATATACTAGCATTTAATACCAACGTTAAATAATTGTTAATAATTAAAGATGTACACTTACCCGTACATAAAAATCTATAAATTAATTATAATATTGTATATATTTCTTATATAGACAAAATCTCTTGATTTTTTTAGAGTTATAAAATAGTTTAATAATTATAATTATCAAACTATTTATTTTTAAATTGAGTTTTATCACTATTAATATATATATAAGTATTTTTTGGAGAAAAATGTTGTGTCTTTAGGTTTATTAGGAAACAAAATTGGGATGACCCAAATATTTGATGAATCAGGTAATATCATTCCAGTTACAATTTTAAAAGTTGGACCCTGTATAATTACACAAGTTAAAACCACATTAAATGATGGTTATAATGCCATTCAGGTTGGTTATGGAAACGTATCAACAAAATCTTTAACACAACCTCAATTAGGTCATTTACAAAAATCAAATATTCAACCTTTAAAATATTTAAAAGAATTTCGTGTTAATGATCCTGCTGATTTTAATGTTGGACAAGTTTTAAATGTTGAATCATTTGTTGTTGGAGAATTAATAAATATTACAGGAAAAAGTATAGGGAAAGGATTTTCAGGTCTTCAAAAGCGTTATAATTTCGCGAGAGGTCCTATGACTCATGGGTCTAAAAATCATAGAGCTCCGGGGTCAATTGGTATGGGGACATCGCCAGGGCGTGTTTTACCAGGAAAAAAAATGGCTGGCCAACTTGGTAATAAAATGACAAACATTAAAAAATTGAAAATCGTTCAAGTAAATAATGATGAAAATATTTTAGTTGTTAAAGGAGCTGTTCCTGGAAAACCTGGAAATTTACTTAGTATTGTTCCCTCAAAATAATGCATAAAAAATATTAGTAAATAAATGAACATTAGGAAAAATACTCTATGGCTGTTCAAAAGATTATAGAATACAATTCATTAGATTCAAACGGACAAATATCATCTGACAAATATAATTTTAACCTTAAAATATTAGAAGATTCAGGTAATTACTTGATCCATCGAGATATTTTAAGACATCAACTTTCACAAAAACAAGGAACAGTTTCAACAAAAACTAGAAGCGAAGTTCGAGGTGGGGGTAAAAAACCTTGGCAACAAAAAGGAACTGGTCGGGCTCGGGCGGGCTCAAATCGTTCTCCTTTATGGAGAGGTGGTGGTGTTATTTTTGGTCCAAAACCAAAAACAACTAATTTGAAATTAAATAAAAAAGAACGTAATTTAGCATTACAGACTTTATTATATAATAAACGCGATAATATCTTGGTAATTGGGGAATTAGAATCATTAATTAATGAATCCAAAACGAAAGTTTTTTGCGATATTTGTAAAAGTTATAATTTAGATTTAAATCAAAAACTTTTATTTGTTGTCCCTAAAAAAACAACTTCTTTAAAATTATCAACTCAAAATTTAAAAAATGTTGAATTAATTTCTGCATCAAATTTAAATACTTTAAGTTTATTAAAAGCAAAACAAATTTTGTTAACACCATTAGCAGTCAATGATATAAAGGAGATTTATTGTGACTAATTCTTCAGATCTTAATGATATCAGTATGAATATTATAAAATATCCAATTATTACGGATAAAGCTACAAGATTGTTAGCTAATAATCAGTATAGTTTTGTTGTAAGCCCTAAATCTGATAAACCAACGATTAAAGCTACAATTGAATATTTATTTAATGTTAAAGTAATAAAAGTTAATACAGCTCATTTACCGAAAAAGAAAAAGAGAATTGGTCAATATATGGGCTGGAAATCACATTATAAAAAAGCAATTGTAACGTTATCAGAGGGCGATACAATAAACTTATTCGCAGAGGAAAATTAATAATTATATAAATTAATCAAGTTTATGAGTATTCGTCTTTATAAAGCATATACACCAGGGACACGTAACCGAGCTCTTTCATCTTTCTCAGAAATAACAACTGATAAACCAGAAAAAAGTTTAGTTAAAAAAAATCATCGAAATAAGGGTAGAAATAACAGAGGAGTTATTACTATACGACATAGAGGTGGTGGTCATAAAAAACAATATCGGATAATTGATTTTAAACGTAATAAGCATGATCTACCGGGTATTGTTAATTCAATTGAATACGATCCAAATAGAAATGCACGAATTGCGTTACTTCATTTTATAGATGGTGAAAAACGTTACATCTTACATCCAAATAATTTAAATGTGGGTGATACAGTTTTATCTGGAAAAGGAGTATCATTAGATATAGGAAATACTTTACCATTAGAAGAGATTCCTTTAGGGACATCTGTCCATAATATTGAATTAATTCCTAACCGTGGAGGACAAATTGTTCGCTCTGCAGGAACATCAGCGAAAATTTTAGCTAAAGAGGGAAATTATATAACTTTAAGATTACCATCTAAAGAAATTAGATTAATTCGTAAAGAATGTTTCGCTACAATTGGTGAATTAAGCAACAATGATGCATTTTTAGTTCAGAGTGGAAAAGCGGGTCGTACACGTTGGTTAGGGAAACGTCCAACAGTCCGTGGTTCAGTTATGAACCCATGTGATCACCCTCATGGAGGGGGAGAAGGTAGAGCTCCAATTGGTCGTACTAGACCTTTAACACCATGGGGGAAACCAGCATTAGGTAAAAAAACACGAAAAGCAAAAAAATTAAGTAATGCGTATATTCTTCGCCGACGTTCGTGATTAATTCATAAAAAAATTTATTAATAAAATTCTTAAAAATGTCAAGATCATTAAAAAAAGGACCTTTTGTTGCGTATCATTTACTAAAAAAAATTAATAAAATGAACGCAGAAGGAAAAAAAGATATAATTACAACTTGGTCACGTAGTTCAACTATCCTACCGAATATGGTGGGATTTACAATAGCTGTGTATAATGGAAGACAGCATGTCCCAATTTTTATTTCTGATCAATTAGTCGGCCATAAATTAGGTGAATTTGTTTCTACACGAACATTTAAATCACATATTAAGTCTGATAAAAAAACAAAACGTTAAGGAAAAATTAAGCATGGCACGACTAGAATTAACATTAAATTTTCCAAAAAGTTTCCAAGTTAAAACTTTTAATGTTAAGTCTGAAAAAACGTTATCTCCACTAACAAAATTAATTTTGCAAAGTGTTCAGTTTAAACATTTTTATTATGTGCGTGATGATATCTCTTATCTCTTAAAATCTAACCCGATCGAACGAGATTTTCTTTTACAAGCTTTGTATTCAACTGTAATTTCTTTACAAAATAATTTATCTATAAATATATTTGATATATGGATTTATGAAATTTACATAAATAAAGTTTCAACTCATAATAAATTTATGCGTCAAAAATCCCAAAATCTAGAACCAGATGAATACATAACAATTAAATTAGCTTATGGAAGTAGCGTTTCTTAAGAAAAAAAATAATATTTCACTATTACAATAAAGATTCTTTAGAAACCTCAAGTATATGTAAAAAATATTAAGGAAACTTTATTATGTCAAATGAGCAATCAGTAAAAGCCGTAGCAAAATATGTACGGATATCTCCACATAAAGTAAGACAGGTTTTAGACCAGATTCGTGGCCGTTCATACCAAGAAGCATTAATGATATTAGAATTTTTACCATATGATGCGGGTTCACCAATTTGGCAAGTAGTTCATTCTGTAGCAGCAAATGCAAAGAATAATTATAACCTAGATAAAAAAAAATTAGTCATCTCAGAAATCTTTGCAGATGAAGGTCCAAAACTAAAACGTATTCGACCGCGGGCCCAAGGTCGAGCTTTTAAGATTTTAAAACCAACTTGTCATATTACAGTTGTTGTAAAATCAATTAGTTAAGAAAATAATAATTAAGGATTTTTTCTATGGGACAAAAAACACATCCTTTGGGGTTTCGTTTAGGGATTACACAAGAACATCGATCGTCTTGGTATGCAGATTTTAAAAACTATTCTCCATTATTAGAAGAAGATGATAAAATCAGAACATATCTTAATAAATTAGCAAAATTCGCTAGTATATCAAATATTTATATTAATAGAAATGGATTGGGTGATCAAATTGAATTAAATATTGAAACAGGTCGACCAGGGTTATTAGTTGGAGATAATGGTTCTGAAATTAAAACTTTAGCCGCTAATATTAAAAAATTTATACCAGATAATCGTCAAATTACGATTAATATTTTAGAAGTTAAAAATGTTAACTCAAATGCTTCTCTTATTGCAGATCTTGTAGTTCAACAATTAGAAGATAGAGTTGCATTTCGTCGTGCAATTCGTGAAGCGTTAAAATGTGCCCAAGACAATGAAGTAAATGGGATTAAAGTTCAAGTATCTGGCCGATTAAATGGTGCGGAAATGGCGAGAACTGAGTGGATTCGCGAAGGTCGAGTTCCATTACAGACTTTAAGAGCTGATATTGATTATTCTACAAAAGAAGCAAATACTATTTATGGTGTTTTAGGTGTAAAAGTCTGGTTATTTAAAAATGAAATATTAAAAAAATAATATAAATACAGAAAATAACAGAAAAGTTCTATTTATTAATTAATCTCATTTCATTATGTTAAGTCCAAAAAGAACAAAATATAGAAAGTACCATCGTGGAAGAATGCGAGGTAAAGCAACTCGAGGAAACGAAATTTCATTCGGTAAATATGGCTTACAGGCTTTAGAACCATCATGGATTACTTCACGTCAAATTGAAGCAACAAGACGAACTATTACTCGTTATACGAAACGTGGTGCATCGTTATGGATTCGTATTTTCCCTGACAAAACTGTTACTGCTCGCGCGGCGGAATCACGCATGGGATCTGGTAAAGGGGCAGTTGATTATTGGGTTGCAACAGTAAAACCTGGAACAATTTTGTTTGAAATTAGTTCTGTTCCAGAAGAAGTTGCACGTGCTGCGTTTACTTTAGCAGCATATAAATTACCAATTAAAACAAAATTTATTATTAGAAACGATAATTAATAACATATGAAGGTATCTAACTCTAACAGTAAGGATAATATGTCAATGTCGACTCAAGAATTGATTAAAGAGCTGAAAGAGGCAGAAAAGGTATTATTTGATTTACGATTTAAAAAAGCGACTCGCCAGCCATTTAAATCTCATCAAATTAAAGCTACTAAGAAGAAAGTAGCAATACTAAAAACTATTTTAAGAGCTAAATTTCTAGATTAATTCTAAAAATAAAAATCTAATTTGGGTTATAGTAAATTGGTTACTTGAAATTATAGATATAAATAATTTAAATAAGGTTCCATTTTTGAAATATCAAAGATTACCCAATAAGTCTTATAAAAAAAATTAAATAGAGATTTTAAGGAGTTTTAAAATGCCTGTAAAAGAAAAAATTGGTATTGTTGTCAGTAATAAAATGCAAAAAACTGTGGTTGTAAAAGTTGAAAGTCGTTATCCACACCCCATTTATTCAAAGACAATGATCAAAACACGTAAATATTTGGCTCATGATGAAATGAGTGAATGCAATATTGGTGATCAAGTTTTAGTAAAAGAATGTCGACCGCGTAGTAAAAAAAAACGTTGGTCAGTAGCTGAAATTATTTCAAAATCATCGTTAATTACTTAAGATTATCTTTTTTATGATTTATCCACAAACAATGTTAACTGTAGCTGATAATACAGGTGCAAAAAAAATTATGTGTATTCGCGTCTTAGGTGGAAACCGAAGATATGGAAAAATTGGCGATACAATTATTGGTGTTGTTAAAGAAGCTATTCCAAATATGCCAATTAAAAAATCGGATGTTATTCGAGCAGTTATAGTAAGAACATCTAAAACTATTCGTCGACCGGATGGTATGTATATTCGATTTGATGACAATGCCGCTGTACTTGTAAATATGGAGAATAACCCACGTGGGACACGTGTCTTTGGTCCTGTTGCTCGTGAAATTCGAGACAAGAATTTTTCTAAAATTGTTTCATTAGCTCCGGAGGTTTTATAAATGCCAAAAGGTAAAAAATTACACGTTAAAATTGGTGATAATGTAAAAATTATTTCTGGCTTTGACAAGAACAAAATAGGTGAAGTTACGAAAATTTATCGTAATACAGGAAAAATTTTGGTAAAAGGTATTAATTTTAAATTTAAACATATTAAGCCGAACACTGAAAGTGATGTTGGGGAAATAAAACAATTTGAAGCTCCAATTCATCATTCCAATGTTAAATTAATTTAAATTATTTTAAACAAAGAATATGCGTAGTCAACATTCCTTAGAAGAAATTGCAGAATTATATGGTTTATTAGAAAATATAAAAAAAGAATACGAAAATGGTATTCATTCTGTATTAAGAAAAAGTAATCCGGAATTATTTTCAAATCCTCATACAATTCCAAAACTTAAAAAAATTAGTATTAATAGAGGGTTAGGTTTAGCCGCCCAAAATACAAATATTTTAAAAAAAAGTATTACGGAATTTACTCAAATTACAGGTCAAAAACCATTAATTACTAGAGCAAAAAAAGCTATAGCTGGTTTTAAAGTTCGAGACGATATGGAACTAGGATTATCAAGTACATTACGTGGAGAGAAAATGTATAATTTTCTTACTAAATTAATCTTCTTCACCTTTGCACAAATTCGTGATTTTCGAGGGTTATCAGTTAGAAGCTTTGATAAAGCGGGTAATTACACTTTTTCATTAAAAGAACAATTAATTTTTCCAGAAATTGAATATGATGACGTTGATCAAATCCAAGGATTAAGCATAACTCTTGTTGTAGATTCATCGACACCAAAATCTCGTAGCAAAACAATTGACCGAGTTTTAAATGGAATGATTTTATTAAAATTTTTACGGTTTCCATTAAAGGATTGTGGTTATTATGATAAATACTCTTCATTTGAAGAAATTAATCAAGTATGGGATAAGAAAAAACACTTACGTCGTAAACGTTGGTCACAAGAATAAATAAAATGAGATTAAGGAGTTATTAGTGGTCACAGATAATATTGCAGATATGTTAACTCGTATACGGAATGCGAATATGGTGAAACACCAAATTGTGGAAGTACCCGCAACAAAAATGTCAAAAGCAATAGCTACGATTCTTAAAGAAGAAGGATTTATTGAAAATTTTGAAACTTATAGTGAAAATTTATATCAATACTTACTTCTTTCATTAAAATATAAAGGTCAATCTAGAGAAAGAGTTATTTGTAAAATTACACGGATTAGTAAACCTGGTTTACGAGTTTATGCTAATTCTAAAACTCTACCCAATGTCTTAGATGGTTTAGGGATTGCTATTCTTTCAACTTCGAAAGGATTAATGACAAACAACAGGGCAAAAGAGCTTGGAATTGGTGGTGAAGTTTTATGTTATATTTGGTAATTGGAGTAAATATATAATATGTCACGAATCGGAAAATTACCAATTAAAATACCAACAACAGTAGATGTTACAAATGATAAGTCAATTTTAAAAGTAAAAGGAAAATTTGGAACATTAGAACGAATAATTCCAGAAATTATTGGGATTGAACAAACAGATGGTACTTTAATTGTAAGTATAGAAAATAAAACACGAGTTAATAATGCATTGCATGGCCTATATAGAACATTAATAAATAATATGCTTATAGGTGTTTCAGAACAATTTCTTATAACTCTTCAATTACAGGGTGTTGGATATCGAGCTAATGTTCAAGGGAAATCTCTTATCTTAAATTTAGGCTTTAGTCACCCAGTAAATATTGATATTCCAGATGGAATTACAGTTGAAGTCGTTCAAAATACAATTATTAATATAAAAGCATGCGATAAAGAACAATTAGGTTTATTCGCAGCTAAAGTAAGATCATGGCGCCCACCTGAACCTTATAAAGGGAAAGGAATACTTTACAAAAATGAACAAATTTTACGTAAAGCTGGAAAATCGGGTAAAAAATAAAAATTACTAGGTTCTAAAAAGTATATTATGAAATTTTCAAAAAGAGTTTTATTAAGACTTAAAAATAAAAATAAAAAACTAAAACCTGATAAATATAAAACGTTAAAGCGTGAAAGTGTAAGAGGATTAATAAAAGGAACAGTTGAAAGACCACGTTTATCTGTTTTCCGTTCTAATGAACATATTTATGCACAAATTATAGATGATACAACATCTAAAACATTGGTTTCTTGCTCTACTTTAGATCGAGATATCAAGCTTAATAGTGAAAATGGTCGCACGTGTACTGCTTCAAGACTTATGGGACAAAAATTAGCAGAATTAAGTAAGAAAAAAAATATAACAAAAATTGTCTTTGATCGAGGTCCATACTTATACCATGGTCGAATAAAAGCTTTAGCAGACGGTGCTCGAGCAGGTGGTCTACAATTTTAACGAATAATTAAAAAATAATAAATTTTATGAGTACCGAGTTAAAACAAATTAATAAATTAAAAAAAACATCCCGTCGTAATGAAAATTTAAGTGATGCTAAATTTATTGAACGATTAATTAAAATTAGTCGTGTAACAAAAGTAACAAAAGGTGGAAAGAAACTAAGTTTTCGTGCCGTTGTTGTAATCGGTGATGAAAATGGCCAAGTTGGAGTCGGGGTTGGTAAGGCTGAAGATGTTGTTAACGCTTTTAAAAAAGCTAAAACAGATGGAAGAAAAAATTTAATAACAATTCCAATTACAAAATCATTAAGTATTCCGCATCGTGTTATAGGTGACCAAGGGGCTTGCAAAATTATTATGCGACCTTCTATTGAAGGGTCTGGAGTTATTGCTGGTGGTGCAGTTCGAACTGTTTTGGAAGTTGCGGGAATTAAAAATGTAATTGCAAAACAATTAGGTTCCGATAACTTATTAAATAATGCACGCGCTGCAATTGTAGGGTTACAGAGTTTAACTACTAAATCACAAGTTTTAGAGAAACGTGATTTAAATTAATATTTAAAAAGTCATATATCTAAAAAGTACTTCCATTTTAAACTATTAAAAATGACAATGAAAAAGACAGACGATATTTTATTAAAACGTCTTTTATTAAGTGTTGGAATCCTTCTATTTATTAGGATGGGAACGTTTCTCCCAATTCCTGGGATTAATCACGGACATTTAGCCTTTTATATTCAGCAACACCCGATTACAAAAAATTTAGTAAGTACTTTTTCAGGAAATGATACATTTGTAATTGGACTATTCACTTTAAATATATTTCCATATATAAATGCTTCAATTATGGTTCAGTTAATAACTGGGTTGATACCTAGTATTTCTAAACTACAAAAAGAAGGAGGTGGAGAAGGCCGAAGAGCCATTACCCGATTAACTCGTTTAATTACTTTTGGCTGGGCCTTAATTCAAAGTTCAAGTATCGCTTTTTATTTAAAGCGCGCTTTGTTCGATTGGAGTCCATTATTAGCTTTTGAAATAATTCTTTGGCTTACAACAGGTGCAATGATAGTTTTATGGTTAAGTGAATTAATTACTGAATATGGGTTAGGAAATGGAGCATCTTTATTAATTTATACAAATATAATCTCAAGTTTGCCGAATTTGGGGAAGAAGTTAATAACTGAAAATACTGGGAATTTGACTTTTGTATCTGGATTTGGGATTGCATTATTATTTTTCATTGCAATATCGGGTATTATTACGTTACAAGAAAGTGCCCGAATCGTTCCTTTAATCTCTTCAAAACAACTTGGTCAAAGTCAGCCATTTATTTCAAAAGTCAAATCCAATAATTATATTCCCTTACGTTTTAATCAGGCAGGTGTCATGCCGATCATTTTAACAACGGCAATTTTAGTTTTACCAAATTATATTACTAATTTAGGAGTATTTCCGCTTTTAACTATTCCGATTTTTTTAAAATCATCAAAAATTTTTTATTGGATTAGTTACTTTATATTAATTTTAATCTTTAGTTCATTCTATTCAACTATTGTTTTGAATCCTAAAGATATTTCTCAAGAATTACAAAAAATGGCTGTAAGTATACCAGGTATAAGACCTGGTTTAGCAACAACATTTTATTTAAAACAAGTTATGAAACGAGTAACACTTTTTGGGGCAATAATATTAGCTATATTAGCAACCCTTCCAAATATTGTTGAAGGAATCTTAAATGTTTCAAGTTTCAATGGTTTAGGTACTACGTCGTTATTAATTTTAGTAGGTGTTGTTCTTGATATTTCACGTGAAATGAAAAGTATCATTCTTTCTAATATTTATAATGAAAGATTTGATTAAATCAAATAAAAAATTTATTTATTAATTTAATATTTATAACGTTATAATGAAAGTTCGTCCTTCAGTTAAAAAAATGTGTGATAAATGTCGAGTAATTAAAAGACATGGAAAAATTATGGTAATTTGTCCAAATCCAAAACATAAACAGAGACAAGGTTAATATTTAAAAGGAGTTAATTAAGTGGTAAGATTATTAGGTATAGATTTGCCAAGGAATAAACGAATTGAATATGCACTTACGTATATTCATGGGATTGGTCTTACATCGGCAAAAAAAATTGTTCAATTAGCAGAAATTAATTCAGAAACTAGAACTGACGATATTACTACAGAACAATCTGTTGCTTTACGAAATATTTTAGAAAACTTTGAATTAAAATTAGAAGGAGATTTACGTCGTTTTAATGGGTTAAATATAAAACGGTTAAATGAAATAAATTGTCATCGAGGAAAAAGACACAGAAATAGTTTACCGGTTCGAGGACAAAGAACAAGAACAAATGCTCGTTCACGACGAGGAGCGAAAAAAACTGTTACTGGTAAGAAAAAATAATATTCTTTTGTTAGCAGTTCTAATAATTAAAAATATTAATTTACTATGGCACAAAAAAACCGAAAACAAACAGTAAAAAAAAATAGAAGTAATCTTGGGACAGGTGTTGTCCATATCCAATCAACTTTTAATAATACGATTGTTACAATCACTAATATAGCAGGAGACACAATATCATGGGCGTCTTCGGGTAGTTCTGGGTTTAAAGGTGCACGTAAAGGTACTCCTTTTGCTGCTCAAACAGCAGCTGAAAAAGCTGCGTTAGACGCATTAAGTACAGGTATAAAAACTGTTGAAATTTTAGTAAAAGGTCAAGGTTCAGGGCGTGAAACTGCTATTCGTTCAATAGAAGGCGCAGGTCTAGAAATTCTTTCAATACAAGACATAACCCCAGTACCACATAATGGATGTCGACCAAGAAAACGTCGACGTGTATAAGTCAATTTACTTATAAAATAAATAAATGATGAATTCCACAAAAAATTTTATCAATAGTTCTAATTTATTAATGGAATGTCTAAAATCAGAAAAAATTGAATCAGGTCCAATGTATGGACAATTTTTAATCGATTCACTTAGTTCTGGTCAAGGAATAACAATTGGGAATTTATTAAGACGAGTTTTATTAGGAGATTTACAAGGAACGGCTATTACAGGTGTTCGAATTGCAGGTGTAAAAGATGAATTTTCATTAATTCCTGGTGTCCGCGAAGATATTCTTGAAATTTTATTAAATTTAAAAGGAATTATTTTAAAAGCAGATACATCTACTAGACAGTTTGGACGCTTAAGATTGCAGGGTCCCGCTGTCATTACCGCCAGTTCAATTCAATTACCGCCAGAACTAGAAATTATTAATCCTAATCATTATATTGCCACAATTTCAAGTTCACATATTTTAGAAATAGAATTTAAAATTGAGTCGGGGAAAAAATATAGATTAGCCAATGAACTTTCTTCTGATAAATTTGAAGATTTTATAGAAACAGACGCAATTTTTATGCCAGTTCAAAAGGTAGATTTCAAAGTTGAAAATGTTTATGACAATTCAAATAATATCAAAGAACGTTTGTTTATTGATGTTTGGACAAATGGCAGTATTTCACCTGAGCAAGCAATTTTTTCTGGGTCTAATTTAATCATCGACTTATTTAAATCTATTAGTGAACATAAAATCAAAAAAGAAAAAGAAACTAGAAAAGAAAAAAATCATATAAAACCAATAGATCCATATACACATATTGCTATTGAAGAATTACAATTATCTGTACGGCCTTATAATTGTTTAAAAAGAGCCCAAATTAATACAATTGGAGATCTATTAGAATATTCTCCAGAAAAGCTTTTAGAATTAAAAAACTTTGGTCGAAAATCTGCCGACGAAGTTTTTGCTACTCTTAAAAATAAATTAGGAATAGTTTTAAAATAATTATTTAGTTTAAATTTAATTTTATGAATAAAACATTTATTCCAGCTGCAAATTATAATAAAAGAAAATGGTATGTTATTGATTGTAAAGAAAAACAATTAGGACGATTAGCATCAACTATTATACCATTATTAACAGGTAAATCAAAATCTATTTACCACCCATCAGTAGATGTTGGTGATTATGTAATATTAATCAACAGTGAATATTTGAAACTTGATCGTGATGTAGAACGGTTTCATGTTTATGAACCCGGACGTCCTGGTACATCGTTAAAACGATTAGTAAATATAGTACCAAAACGAATTATTGAAAACTGTGTTTTTAATATGTTACCAAATGGATTTCCAAAGAAACATTTAGTAAAACGATTAAAAGTTTATCAAGGTGATCAACATCCACATAGAGCACAAGATCCAAAACTATTAGATGTACTTTAATTAACAAACTAAATAACATATGAATACAGTTTTTCAAAAAGATAAAATTGGACTTGGAAAAAGAAAACGTGCAGTTGCACGAGTTTTTCTTGTTCCAGGAAATGGAAAAGTGACTATTAATAAAGTTTCTGGTGAAAAGTATTTACAATACAACACAAACTATTTAAATGCCATTTGGTCACCATTAGAGAAGTTAAATTTAAAAAACCAGTTTGATATTATTGCCATTGTAAAAGGTGGCGGTTTAACTGGTCAAACTGATGCCATTAAATTAGGTGTTGCCCGCTTAATTTGTAAAATGGAAAGCGAAAATCGTTTAATTCTGAAACCATTTGGTTTTTTAAGTCGTGACGCACGTATTAAAGAACGTAAAAAATATGGTTTAAGAAAAGCAAGAAAAGCATCACAATACTCAAAACGTTAAAAAATTTAAAAATATGCCAAAACCTGAAATTCATCCAACTTGGTTCCCAAATGCTCCTGTTCTTTGCGAGGGAAAGACACTTTGTTCTATTGGTTCAACCAAACCTCAATTACAACTTGATGTTTGGCTAGGAAACCACCCCTTTTATACAGACTCACAGACACTTGTAGATAGTGAGGGACGTGTAGAAAGATTTATGAAAAAATATGGACTACAAACAAAAGATAATTAAATTAATTAAACCAAATTAAATGCCAACTATTCAGCAATTAGTTCGTTCAAGACGGGTACAGATAATTAAAAAAACAAAATCACCTGCGTTAGTAAATTGCCCACAACGACGTGGCGTTTGCACACGTGTATATACAACAACACCCAAAAAACCAAATTCAGCAATTCGTAAAGTTGCTCGTGTCCGATTAACATCTGGGTTTGAAGTAACAGCATATATCCCAGGTGAAGGTCACAATTTACAAGAACATTCAGTAGTTTTAATTCGAGGTGGCCGGGTAAAAGATTTACCGGGTGTTAGATATCATATTGTTCGAGGGGCATTAGATAGTGGGGGTGTTAAAGATCGAACACAACGAAGATCAAAATATGGAGTTAAAAAACCAAAAAGTTAAGTACTAATTTAAAATTAGTATTTACTAAAAACCATTTATTAAAAAAGAATTATTAGTATGTCACGTCGAAATATTTCAAAAAAACGATTTCCTAAAGCAGATCCTACTTATAATAGTTACTTAGTTAGTTTATTAGTAACAAGAATTTTAAAAGCGGGGAAGAAAAATTTAGCCCAAAATATTGTAAATGGAGCTTTTGATATTATCAAATCAAAAACAAATGAAGATCCATTAGTAATTTTTGAAAAAGCAATTAGAAATGCTAGCCCAGTCGTAGAAGTAAAAGCTCGACGAGTTGGAGGATCAACATATCAAGTTCCAATTGAAGTTAGTAGCTTTCGGGCAACTAATTTAGCTTTACGTTGGATTATTCAATATTCACGTGAACGAGTAGGTCGAACAATGTCAATTAAACTGGCAAGTGAAATTATTGACACGGCAAACGATATAGGTAATACTATAAAGAAGAAAGAAGAAACCCATAAAATGGCAGATGCAAATAAAGCATTTGCGCATTTCCGGTATTAATATTTAAACAATACCAGTTATATCTAATTTCGCTAAAAGCAAAGAGATTTTTATTATAAACATTAAACTTCAAAGGAACTTTTTGAAATGGCACGTGAAAAATTTGAACGTACAAAACCGCATGTTAACATTGGTACTATTGGTCACGTTGATCATGGTAAAACAACATTAACAGCAGCAATTACTGCAACATTAGCTTTAGAAGGTGACTCTGTAGCAAAAGCTTATAGTGATATTGATGGTGCACCAGAAGAACGTGCTCGTGGAATTACAATTAACACAGCACACGTTGAGTACGAAACAAACGACCGTCATTATGCCCATGTGGATTGCCCAGGTCACGCTGATTATGTAAAAAATATGATTACTGGGGCAGCACAAATGGATGGAGCTATCCTAGTTGTATCTGCTGCAGATGGTCCAATGCCTCAAACTCGCGAACATATTTTATTAGCAAAACAAGTTGGTGTACCCCATATTGTTGTGTTTTTAAATAAACAAGATCAAGTAGATGATGATGAATTATTAGAATTAGTAGAATTAGAAGTAAGAGAATTATTATCTACGTATGATTTCCCAGGCGATGATATTCCGATTTGTCCTGGTTCAGCCTTACAAGCAATTGAAGCAATATCTTCTAATCCAGATCTTAAACGTGGTGATAACCCTTGGGTTGATAAAATCTTTGCATTAATGGAAGAAGTTGATGCATATATCCCAACACCAGAACGGGATGTTGAGAAAACATTCTTAATGGCCATTGAAGATGTCTTTTCAATTACTGGTCGAGGTACAGTAGCAACTGGAAGAATTGAAAGAGGAATTATTAAAGTTGGTGATAATGTAGAAGTTGTTGGTGTTCGTGACACTCAAGTAACAACAATTACTGGAATTGAAATGTTCCAAAAAACATTAGACGAAGGTTTTGCTGGTGATAACGTTGGTATTTTATTACGTGGTGTTACAAGAGACGATATTGAACGTGGTATGGTATTATCACAACCAGGTACAATTACACCACACACAAACTTTGAATCGGAAGTATATGTATTAACTAAAGAAGAAGGTGGACGTCATACACCATTCTTTACAGGTTACCGACCTCAATTTTATGTAAGAACAACTGATGTAACAGGGTCAATTGAGCAATTCACAGCAGATGATGGATCAGTAGTAGAAATGGTAATGCCAGGAGATCGTATTAAAATGACTGCTGAATTAATTTACCCAGTTGCAATTGAAGAAGGTATGCGTTTTGCTATTCGTGAAGGCGGCCGAACGATTGGAGCTGGTGTTGTTTCTAAAATTGTTAAATAATTAAAAAAATTTATGGAAATAAAACCGAATGAAAAAATTCGTGTACGGTTAGAATCTTTTAATCATGAGCTTTTAAATACCTCATGTGAAAAAATAATGGAGATTACTCAAAATAATAATGTAGATAATGTTGGAGTAGTTTCACTACCTACAGATAAACGAATTTATTGTGTCTTACGTTCTCCGCATGTGAATAAAGATTCAAGAGAACATTTTGAAATTCGAATTCATAAGCGAATCCTAGAAATTTATTATGATTCATCAGTAAATATTTTTGATTTATTAGTGAAATCTGATTTACCACCAGGAGTATTATATAGAATTTGTTTATCATAATATAATTAATTAAATAAATGCATTTAAAGGCATTTATTTAATTAATCAAGTATTAAACGTTTATTGTACATAATAATTTTTTAATTCAACTTTTTATTTTTAAAATGGGGACGGAGGGACTTGAACCCTCACGCACTATCACTAGGCAACGGATTTTAAGTCCGTCGTGTCTACCAATTCCACCACGTCCCCTAATTGACATGTAGTTATATTATATTTTACACCTTCATAAAAAAGCAATGGTATTGAATTATATTTAAAGGCGGCACCCAGATTCGAACTGGGGATAGAGGATTTGCAATCCACTGCCTTACCACTTGGCCATACCGCCAAAAATATAATTGTTCTTTGCTATATAAAGTATTATAATTAAAAGTAATTTATTATGCAACTATAGAAAAAATACAATGTATATGTTATAATTTTTTATAAAGAGCTTTTATTATATAATTTAATTAATTTCAATGTGAATAGAAAAAGAAATTAATAGAAATAAATAATATTATTTTTATTAAATAAAAATGAGAAAGGAAATAATATGTTTGAAAAGTTTACCGAAGGTGCGATTAAAGTAATTATGCTTGCACAAGAAGAAGCTCGACGCATGGGTCATAATTTTGTAGGTACTGAACAACTATTACTTGGTGTAATTGGGCAAAGGCATGGAATAGGGGGGCGTGCGTTATCACAATTAAATGTAACGTTAAAAAAAACACGAAAGGAAGTTGAAAAATATATAGGCCGTGGTACGGGATTTGTTGCTTCTGAAATACCATTTACTCCACGTGCAAAACGTGTATTAGAAATGTCAATTCATGAAGGTCAAGATCTTGGTGTGAATTATGTTGGGACTGAACACGTTTTATTATCTTTAATAAACGAAGCAGATGGTATTGCAATGCGAACCTTAGATAAATTAAGAGTAAATATACCAAAATTACGACATTTAATTTTAACTTATATTGAAGAACAGCAAGAAGATATTCTAAAACCACCATTAACTGAGCAAGAAAAATGGGCTCTTGCTCGAGAAAAAGCAGGCATAAAGACACCTGCTTTAGATAGTTATACAGAAAATATTACAAAAGACGTTATGAAACAGCGTGTCGACCCAGTTATTGGTCGAGATGATGAAATAAATTCTTTAGTTAAAGTCTTAGGACGTCGTCGAAAAAATAATCCAGTTTTAGTTGGAGAAGCTGGAGTTGGGAAAACAGCTTGTGCTGAAGGGCTGGCAATATTAATGCAAACTATGGACTGTCCAGAATTTTTATTAGATCATTCTGTACGAGCTCTTGATTTAGGTTCCGTTTTAGCTGGAACAAAATATCGAGGTGAATTCGAAGAACGGATGAAACAAATTATTGATGAAGTTCAAGCGCATAAAAAGACACTCTTAGTTATTGATGAAATTCATACGTTAGTAGGTGCAGGTGCAGCTGAAGGTGCTGTTGATGCGGCAAATCTTTTAAAACCTTCTTTAGCTCGTGGAACTTTACGTCTTATAGGTGCAACTACCATAGATGAATACCGTCGTTATATTGAAAAAGATCCGGCATTAGAACGAAGATTTCATTCTATTCTTGTAGAAGAACCTTCAGTTGAAACAACAATTGATATTTTAAAAGGTTTAAAAGATGAGTTTCAACGACATCACGCTCTAGCTTATAGTGATGTAGCTCTTGAAGAAGCTGCAAAACTTTCAAGTAGATTTATTGCAGACCGTAATTTACCTGATAAAGCTATTGATGTTATTGATGAAGCAGGTTCTCGTGTCCGATTACGAAATAATTCATTACCTATGGGTCTACAAAAGTTACTTGTAGAATTATATGAAACTATAAAAGATAAAAATGACGCAATCAGTGAAAATGATTTTACTACCGCGAAATTATTAGTTGAACATGAAGCAGAAGTTCGCACACATTTACGAATAATGCGATTTGCCTTAACTACTAAAGAAAAATACGCGAAATATGCAGACCCTAATGGACCACGTTTTGATGAAGTTACGGAGTCAGATATTTCTAAAGTTATTTCTGCATGGACAGGTATTCCAGTAACGAAAATTAATCAGTCAGAAAACGAACGTTTAAAATTCATGGAAAGTATTCTTCATGAACGACTTATTGGACAACATCATGCGATTGTTGCTGTTTCAAAAGCAGTACGTAGAGCAAGGGTTGGTATTCAAGATCCAAAACGTCCAATTGCAAGTTTCATATTCGCTGGTCCAACAGGTGTTGGGAAAACTGAATTAACAAAAGCTTTAGCCGAATATATGTTTGATGATGAAAAAAGTCTTATTCGGTTTGATATGTCTGAATTTATGGAAAGACATACGGTTGCAAAATTAATTGGATCACCCCCAGGTTATGTAGGTTTCCAAGATGGTGGTCAATTAACGGAAGCCGTTAGACAAAAACCATATTCTATTGTTCTATTTGATGAAGTTGAAAAAGCGCACCCAGATGTTTTCAACCTATTCTTACAAATATTAGATGATGGACATTTAACAGATTCAAGTGGTAAAGAGGTTAGTTTTAAAAACTGTATTATTGTAATGACAACGAACTTGGGTTCAAGAGTTATTGAAAAAGAATCTCCAGTTCTTTCAAAAGAAAAAATTGGATTTGGTCGTAAACTTGATGGCGGATCAGAAAGAGAAACTAAAAAAATTGAATTAATAGTTAATTTAGATGGAACTTTTTCATTAAAATCTCCAATTGAACGAGAAATAACGACAGACGATGAGGAAAAATTTGTTAAAATAACAGGATTAGTACAAGAAGAATTAAAAAAATTCTTCCGTCCAGAATTCTTAAATCGAGTAGATGATATTATTGTTTTTAATCATTTATCAAAACATAATATTTGGGAAATTTGTGGTTTAATGTTAGGTCAACTAACTAAACGATTGAAAGAACAAGGTGCCATTTTAAATGTGGACAACGCTGTAAGATTTTTCCTTGCAGACGAAGGTTATGATCCAATATATGGGGCTCGTCCATTACGTCGTGCAATTACAAAATTCTTAGAAGATAAATTAGCTGAAGCTTGTTTAAGTAATGTTATACACGAAGGAACGCAGATAAATGTTACACAAGAAATAAAACCAAATGTTTATGGAGGAAATAGACCATCACATTCGACATCATTTGATGACATTTATACAGCAGAAATTTTAGTTGATTTTGATTATAGTAAAGTAGACTTTAGTAGAATTCAAAAAGACGAAAAAGAAGAAAAAACTGTTGAAGAAACAAAGGATAAATCTAAAGTAGAAGCTTAATATTAAGTTGTTGTTAGTCTTTAATTACAGATTTTATTATCACTTAAAGACTAACAACAACTTAATATTCACTATAATTTAGTTAGTATTTATTTGGATACTTCTATATCATCAACAATAATACATTCCGTTGTTAAAATCATACTAGCTATTGATGTTGCATTTTGTAGACCTGAACGAGTTACTTTTGCAGGGTCAACCACACCTTCATCATACATATTTCCAAATGTATTTTTTGCAGCATTATAGCCTACCTCAAATTCTTGCTCTTGAACTTTCCCAACGATAACCGGTCCATTAATTCCTGCATTTTCAGCAATCCGTTTTAATGGGGCAACAATTGCACGTGAGATAATAAGAGCACCAATTAATTCGTCCTCTTTTAAATTATTTTTTGCCCATGTTACTAAGTTTTCTGATAAATGAGCTAATGTTGCTCCACCACCTGGTACAATTCCTTCTTCAACTGCTGCACGTGTTGCATTTATAGCATCTTCTAAACGTAATTTTTTATCTTTCATTTCTGTTTCTGTTACTGCACCGACACGTATTACAGCAATTCCCCCTGAAAGTTTAGCAATACGATCTTGTAATTTTTCCTTTTCATAAGCAGTTTCAGCAATATTAACTTGTTTACGTAACTGTTCGCAACGAGCTTTAATATTTTCAATTTCTAAACCATCACCAACAATCGTTGTTGTATCTTTATTAACAATAATCCGTCGTGCTTGGCCTAATAAATTTACTTGAATATTATCTAAACTTAACCCAGCATCGTTAGTGATAACCGTCCCACCAGTTAAAACAGCAATATCTTGTAACATTAGTTTTCTTAATTCTCCAAACCCAGGAGCACGAATAGCAACAACATTCACAATACCCCTTAATTTATTTAAAATTAAAGTTGCTAAAGCTTCTTTTTCAACATCTTCAGCAATAATCAATAAAGGACGTTTTGTTTTAGTAATTTGTTCTAAAATGGGTAATAAATCCTGTTGAACCAATGTAATTCTTTTATCAGTCAATAAAATGTAAGGATTATCATATGATACTTCCATTTTTTCTGTATCAGTTATAAAATATGGTGATATAAACCCTTTTTCTAACTTCATACCTTCCGTAATTTCCAATTCTGTAATAATACCTTTACCTTCTTCTAGGGAAATTACACCTTCTTTTCCAACTTTTGCTAATGCATCAGCTATTAAAGCTCCAATAATATCATCGTTACCTGCTGAAATTGATGCGACTTGTTTAATTGAATGAATATCTTCTACTGGTTGTGCAAATTCATTTATTTGCATAACTAAATATTGAGTAGCTTTTTCCATTCCTAATTTTATTGAAATTGGGTTTGCTCCTGCTGCAACATTTTTTAATCCTTCTTTCACCATAGCATAAGCAAGAACCGTTGCTGTTGTAGTACCATCCCCTGCGACATCGTTTGTTTTTGCTGCTGCTTGACGAATCAAAGAAACACCTGTGTTCTCAATATGATCTTCTAGTTTAATTTCTCGTGCAATTGTTACTCCGTCATTAACAATTTGTGGCGAACCATAATTTTTTTCTAAAACAACATTACGACCCTTTGGACCTAAAGTTACGGAAACGGCTTCTACCATTATTTCCATTCCACGTTCTAAAGCACGTCGTGCATTATCTTGATATAAGATTTTTTTTGCCATAAAATTAAAGTTTAGTAAATTTATAAAAATTGTATATTTATAACTGTAAAATAAAATTTAACAATTCGGCAAGTTAAATTTTTAATTTTGTTAAAATTTTTTTGTTTAAAAGCTTTACGAAAAAGAAGGATAACTAGTATTATTAAAGAGTAATATAGTTTGGGCTTGTAGCTCAGTGGACTAGAGCACGTGGCTACGAACTACGGTGTCAGGGGTTCGAATCCCTTCTTGCCCAATATATCCAAATATATTTATGTGAAATATTTAAATAAATATTACTTAATTGAATTACTATATTACCTTGCTGGGGTGTCGCCAAGTGGTAAGGCTGTGGACTTTGACTCCGCCATTCGTAGGTTCGAATCCTGCCACCCCAGTTTTTGTAAGAATCTCTTTTTAATTTCTATTATTTTAAATTTTTCTATAACCTCACTAAATAATTAAAAGTAGAGAAAAAGTTCTTATTTAATAAAAAATTATGATAGCTCACATTCAATTTATAAAGGGTATAAATGAGAAAGTTTTACCTGATATAAGATTAACTAGGTCCCGAGACAGCAGTACAGGGACTGCAACATTTTGTTTTAAAAATGCAAATATTTTTGATAAAAGTTTAGGGTTAAGTGGAGAAATCACTGGCATGTATATGATTGATACAGAAGGGGTGTTAGAAACTCGTGATGTAACTGCCCACTTTGTTAATGGAAAACCTCACATTATTGAATCTATTTATATTATGAAAAGTCCTGAGGCTTGGGCTAGGTTTATGCGTTTTATGGAACGATATGGTGAAAGTAATGGTTTAGTTTTCACAAAAGCTTAAATTTTAATATGATTTCTTATTAAAAAAAACTGATTCTTTTTCTCAGTAGATGCTATTTCTACATATGTATATTAATTATTAATTTTAATATTTAATAAAATTAATAATTACATATCGGCTTAATCGTAGAATAAATATTTATAGTTTATTTTGTAAATGGGGTTAGTTAGTCGTTTTAACTGTGAATTATTCCTAACTTTCTTTATTAAGTCTTAACATATTTTTAATTATTTAATTAATGCCTTATTTTATGTATTTAAGAGTACAAAGTATGGAATTTAATTAAATTTACTTTTTCAGGACTGACCATTCTATATAGTTACTTCCTAACCTTTGAGTAAAAGATTGTATTCTCTACTAATGACTTTAATTTTTAACCTCCTCCAACAATAGTAACTATTTCAATTTTATCTTTATCATTAATGAAAATTGTATTCCAATTTTCTTTAGGACAAATAAAATGGTTATATTCCAAAACTAAAAGAGATGAATTATAATTAAAATATTGAATTATCTCCCATAAATTAAGAATTTTATCAGTAAAAAACTCTTCACCATTTAAAAAAAAAATTTTTGTTTCTTTCATATTAACGTTTTTAAAAATAGAATATTTTATTAATAACCTAGACGTGATTTACTATAACTTGGTATAGTATTATAGGTAAATAGTTTGGCGGGTGTGGCCAAGTGGTTAAGGCAGTGGGTTGTGATTCCACCATTCGCCGGTTCAAGTCCGGTCACTCGCCCTACTTCAAACATTTCAAAATAAAAAGTAAGAAAAATCAAACACAAAGATATAAAGGTATATTAATTTTATGTCACGTTATCGCGGACCAAAATTACGCATTACAAGAAGATTAGGTAAATTACCAGGATTAACACAAAAAGTATCAAAGAAAACTGCTAGACCTGGGCAACATGGAAAAACTTTAGGTGAGGGTAAAAAGAAAACAACTGAGTATGGTATACGGTTAGAAGAAAAACAAAAATTAAAATTTAATTATGGAATAAGTGAAAGTCAATTATACCATTATATTAAAGAAGCACGTCGTAGAAATGGTGTTACTGGTTTAATCTTATTACAATTATTAGAAATGAGGTTAGATACAATTTGTTTTTCTTTAGGGTTTGCTCCAACAATTGCAGCTGCTCGTCAATTAGTAAATCATGGTCATATTACTGTAAATAATAAAGTTGTTGATATTCCTAGTTTTCAATGTCAAATTAATGATATTATTGGTGTAAAACCAAAATCAACATCAAAAAACGTAATTGACAATAATTTAAAAACAAAAAATTTTATTGATCCTCCTACTCATTTAACATTAGATAAGTCAAAATTAGAAGGAATCGTTAAGAATTATTGTGATCGAAGTGAACTTTTATTAGAGTTAAATGAATTATTAGTAATTGAGTATTACTCAAGACGATAATTTTAATAAAAAACTTTATATTTATTTCTAATTTCAGTTAAAAAAATCATACCTTATAAATTACTTTATGTTAAAACTAAGATTAAAACGAAACGGAAGAAAACGACAACCTTCATATAGGTTAGTTATTATGGAAAATACTAGTCGAAGAGATGGCCGGCCAGTTGATGAAGTTGGGTATTATAATCCAATTACAAAGGAATCATACTTTAATGAAGAAAAAATTATAAAATGGTTAAGTCATGGTGTTCAACCTACAGAAACTGTTTTTCAATTATTAAAAAAAAGCAACCTGA
>Ga0316189_10000914_pt1 | contig 29517 bp, 31 predicted proteins | sample LowCovwburrow_MG_FD_204930 | JGI IMG/M metagenome (GOLD analysis project Ga0316189, IMG submission 204930) | Coastal sediment microbial communities from Maine, United States - Lowes Cove worm burrow | ecosystem: Environmental > Aquatic > Marine > Coastal > Sediment | place: USA: Maine...
GTTTTTTTAGCTTTCTTGGATATAAATCCAAATGCTAAAGGTCATACGCTTTGTATTCCTAAAGTTGAGGTTGACAAGATTTTTGATTTAGATAAAGAAGCTTATGCTAATTTAATGGAGTTTTCAAGAACAGTAGCCTTAGCTATCGAAAAATCAATTCCTTGTAAACGTGTTGGCATGACAGTTATTGGTCTTGAAGTACCACATGCTCATGTACACTTAATTCCCTTAAACTCAATGGAAGATGCTCGTTTTCTATCGAAAACTACATTCACTTCTGAAGAATTTCAGAACATAGCAAAAACAATTCAATCTAACTTATAATTGCTCTAGAGCAATTTGAAAGGTAGTTCCTTTATTAATTTGTGATTGTAGTACTTTTATTTTACCATCGTGGTAATCTTCAATAATACGTTTAGATAGCGATAGACCTAAACCCCATCCTCGTTTTTTACTGGTAAATCCAGGTTCAAATATCTTTTTATAATGTGCTTTAGAAATCCCTTTTCCAGAGTCTGTGACTTGAATATAAACAAACTTATCTGAATTTGTGATAGCAATTTTCAGTTGTCCTTTACCTCTCATTGCATCAATAGCATTCTTTACCAAATTCTCAATGGTCCAGCTATATAATTGCATGTTCAAATTAACAAATAGAGGGTCTTCAGGAGCTTCAAACTGAAACTCAATAAGATTTGAAGAGCGTGTTTTTAAGTAGTTGTAGGTGTCTTCAGTTGCAAATACAACATCAACTTTTTCTAGCTTTGGGATAGAACCAATTTTGCTGAATCTATCAGTAATGGTTTGTAATCTGTCAACATCTTTTTCTATTTCTTTTAGATAGTCAGGATTTACATTTTCTGAGCGTAAAATTTCTGTCCATCCAACCAATGACGATAAAGGAGTCCCAATTTGATGAGCAGTTTCTTTTGCCATTCCTGTCCATAATTTGTTTTGTGTGGCAACCTTAGTGCTTCTGTAAAAAAAGTAAGCAACAGCGGCAAATAGTATAATTATCAGCACGAGCGCTAAAGGATAGTATTTTAATTTGTTAAGCAGTTCTGAGTTTCCATATACAATGGTTCCAAATGTGGTATCTTTATATTTAACTTCAATTGGACTGTTTTCTTTTTCAAAACGGATTTTAAGTTTTTCTAAATAGGTATTAGCATTTCGAATGTTTGTAGTGTCAATATTTCTTATGTTGAAAATTTTCCCATCTTCATCAACTAATATCATAGGAGTTGTGGTATTAGTTTCCAGAACCTGTGTAGTCAGTCCACTTACGTCAGCCTCCAGGTCATCCATTCCTTCCAAAAATTCTGATTGAGCTAAGGACCATGTTTGCATTTTTGTGCGTTCTTCATGTTTAAATTTTTGGAAGAAGTCGTATGTATTCCAAAGAATTAATGAGATGATTATAAACGATGAAAGCACAATTATCCATCGAATAATATTTTGATTTTTAGTTAGCATCTAATAAAGAAAAATTTCAATTTTAAATATAATGTAATTATGTTAATATTATTGCGCAACTTGTTAGTAAAACTGTTTTTAGTTGATATACATAATGGTTAACTTTGCCTAAATTTGTTATTAATGACATCATTTGAGCCTAAAGAGCTTTCTGTACAAAAGTTGCATGGTTTATTGTTATGTGCTGTAGCGCCTAGACCAATAGCTTTTGCAAGTACTATAGATACAGATGGAAATCCTAATCTTTCACCTTTTAGTTTTTTTAATGTATTTAGTGCAAATCCACCAATTTTAATTTTTTCACCTGCACGTCGTGTAAGTAATAACACCACAAAGCATACCTTGGACAATGTTAAGGAAATAAAGGAAGTAGTAATTAATGTTGTTAACTATGATATTGTGCAACAAATGTCATTAAGTAGTACAGAGTATCCAGAAAATGTAAATGAATTTGAAAAATCAGGTTTAACTATGGTGAAATCTGATTTAGTAAAACCATATCGAGTAGGTGAATCTCCAGTGCAATTTGAATGTAAAGTGAATGATATTATAGAGTTAGGACAGCATGGAGGAGCTGGAAATTTGATTATTTGTGAAGTTGTAAAGCTGCATATTGCCGATGAAGTTTTAAATAAAGATGAATCCATAAATCAAGAGGCTTTAGATTTGGTAGCAAGAGCTGGTGGTAGTTATTATTCAAGAGTAAATAAAGGATTTTTTAAAATACCTAAACCATTAAGAACATTAGGCATAGGAGTAGATGCGTTACCAGAAACTGTAAAAAATAGTATGATTCTTACAGGAAATGATTTAGGAATGTTAGGTAATGTAGAATCATTGCCGAGTAAAAATGATATTGAAGAGTTTGTAAACACAGTAAGCGAGCGTTACCCAAATATTAAAAAAATGTCGCATCGCGAAAAACATAAAATTGCTAAAAACTATTTGAGTTTTGGCGATGTTAATAGTGCATTGAAACTATTATTAAGTAAATAAAATAATAAATAGAAAACGAGAAATAAATAGAATATAATGGAATTACAAGGAAAGGTTAAGTTAATTGGAGAAACACAAACATTTGGAGCAAACGGATTTCGAAAAAGAGAAGTTGTAGTAACTACTGAAGAGCAATATCCACAGCATATTATGGTTGAGTTTGTTCAAGACAAAACAGATTTACTAAACAATTATCAAGTTGGTCAGCAGGTTAAAATTAGTATTAATTTGAGAGGACGTGAATGGACAAACCCACAAGGTGAAGTAAAATATTTTAACTCTATACAAGGATGGCGTATTGAAGCTTCACAACAAGAAGCTTCAAGTGGAGATATTCCTCCAATTCCTCCAATGGATGCTTTTGAACCAGCTGGAGATTTAAATAAAGAAGATCATGATGATTTACCGTTTTAATATATAGCTTTTCATTCTTATAGAATTAAAGAAACGGAAGGGTTATAAAGCAAAAGCCTCAACACAATATTATGTTGAGGCTTTTTTATTGCTATAAATTATGTTATTTTTCAGAATATGAATATTACTAAAACCGTTGAAACTATTTTTAGAAGGTATCTGCCATCACCTTTTACAATAGCCATATTACTGACTTTGTTAACGATAGTGTTGGCGTTTTTTTTAACTGAACCTACAACTAATGAAAATCATTTATTAGGGATATTATCTTTTTGGGAAGATGGTATCTGGAATAACGCTTTGCTCGTATTTGCTTACCAAATGATGCTTATACTTGTACTAGGTCACGTTTTAGTTTTGAGTAAACCAGCCAATAAGCTTATAGTTAAGCTTTCAAAAAATGTAACAAGCACGACAAATGCGGTGATTTTGGTTAGTATAACAACAATGCTGGCAGCGTTTTTAAATTGGGGACTTGGACTCATTTTTGGAGCAATTTTAGCACGAAAAGTGGGTGAGCATGCACAAAATAATAACATACCACTTAATTACCCATTAGTCGGAGCTGCAGGTTATGTTGGATTGATGGTTTGGCATGGTGGCATCAGTGGTTCTGCGCCAATAAAGGTGGCTGAAAGTAATCATATTTTAAATTTTATGGAAGGTGTTTCATCTTCAAGCATGTTGAGTCAAATTCCTGAAAGCATTAGTTTTAATCAAACAATTTTCAGTTGGTGGAATTTGATCTTGTTTGGAGTTTTACTAATAGTAATTCCTTTAGTTTTAAAACAAATTGCAAAAACTACTCAGCCTACAAATTTCAATTTGCAAACCTATGATTTTGCAAACCACTCTTTAGATGACATTGAAGGCGCTGAAAAACTAGATTATTCAAAGCTTTTAGGTATAGGATTTGGGATTGTTTTATTAGCAGCTTTTTTCTATCAATATTGGAATGATTTATTAGATTTAAAAATCACACCAAATATGCTCAACTTCTTCATGTTAGGTTTAGCTATTGTACTGCATAAAAGTTTTAAAAATTTTCTCAATGCTTTGGAAGAAGCTATTAAGGGAACATCTGGAATTCTTATACAATTCCCACTTTATTTTGGTATTATGGGAATTATGAAAAGCACAGGAATGGTTGTCATGGTTTCTGATTTCTTTGTATCAATTGCAACTGAAACAACGCTCCCAATTTTCACATTCTTTAGTGCAGGATTAGTAAATATTTTTGTGCCAAGTGGTGGTGGTCAATGGGCAATTCAAGGGCCAATTGTAATAGAATCTGCTTTGAAATTAGGTGTGCCATTACCAAAAGCAATAATGGCTTTGGCTTATGGAGACCAAATCACAAACATGCTTCAACCCTTTTGGGCTTTGCCATTATTAGGCATAACAAAACTAAAGGCAAGAGAGATCTTGCCATATACATTAATTCTTATGTTTGTTGGGATTTTAGTGTATGTCTTAGGGTTATTAATCTTTTAATTCTTATTCAAGAATCATCTATGTATTTATTATCTGATAAAATTGAATTTCCAGATGTTTCAAAAGCATCTCAAGATGGCTTGTTGGCTTATGGAGGGGATTTATCGAAAGAACGGTTAATACATGCATATTCTATAGGTGTTTTTCCGTGGTTTGAAGAAGGAGAACCCATTTTGTGGTGGTCGCCAGACCCAAGATTTGTTCTCTATCCAAACGAATTAAGAGTGTCAAAGAGTTTAAGAAAAACAATCAATAGCAACCAATTTATTGTAACAATAAATCAAGCTTTTAATAAGGTAGTTATGGCATGTGCATTAGCCAAAAGAAAAGGACAATTTGGAACATGGATTACAACAGAGATGATTGATGCTTATGGTGAGTTGCATAATTTAGGTTTAGCAAAATCTGTTGAAGTTTGGCAACATAGCAAGTTAGTTGGAGGACTTTATGGAGTAGATTTAAATAATGGTATTTTTTGTGGAGAAAGTATGTTTAGTAATGTTAGTAATGCTAGCAAAGTAGGATTTGTTACTTTTATTGAAAGTTCTAATTATAAACTTATTGATTGTCAATTACACACAAATCACTTAGAAAGCTTTGGAGCTAGGTATATATCAAGAGAAATGTTTATTAAATTGACAAAAGTCATAGATAGGAAATAAAAAATTGTAGATATTCGCAATACATAATTGAATAATTATATGCTTACAGAAGAAGATTTTAATCAAATAGGAGATAAAGATAAGTTTTTAGAAATCCTTCATAATAAGATTGATAAGAACATTATTGATGAAGTAGTTGAAAAAGTTGAATACGAAAAAGAACTTTTACAGCTTCAAGCAGAGTTGGTGAATTTACAACGTTGGGTTGCTGAAAATAAAAGGCGAGTTTGTGTCATTTTTGAAGGACGAGATGCCGCTGGAAAAGGAGGTTCAATTCGTAGATTTACTGAACACTTAAATCCACGATCAATGAGAGTAGTTGCTTTAACTAAACCTACTGAAGTTGAAACAGGCCAATGGTATTTTAGACGCTACATAAAAGAACTCCCGAAGCCTGGTGAAATTGTATTTTTTGATCGAAGTTGGTATAATCGTGCTGTAGTAGAGCCAGTTATGGGGTTTTGTACAGAAAATCAGTATGAAAAATTTATGGTTCAAGTCACAGAGTTTGAGCATATGTTATATGAGGATGGAGTTGATATTGTGAAATTTTGGTTTTCTATATCTAAAGAAGAACAGGCTAAACGATTTGAATCCAGACTAAAAAACCCATTAAAAAAGTGGAAATTTAGTCCTGTTGATCAAGAAGGTCAGACACGTTGGGATGACTATACATTTTATAAAGAACAAATGTTTAGTAAAACTCATACAACATTTAGTCCTTGGATATTAATTATCACGAATGATAAAAAGCAAGCAAGATTAGAAAGCATACGTTATTTACTTTCTAAGTTTGATTATGAAGGTAAGCGAAAATCAGGATTAACCATGTTACGAGACCCTAACGTTGTTCAACGTTATCATAGAGCAATTAAATAAATGAATAAGCAGATGACAGATAATTTAACTGAAAAAGATATAAAGCTTTTAAACTCAAAGAAAGGGATTAAGCAATTTTTAAAAGAAGAAAATTTTGCTATTCCTAAAATACTTCGTTATGTGAAGTATGAGAATAAGCTAAAAGATTTACAAGAAGAACTTATTAAGCTTCAAAAATGGGTTGGTGAGAATGAAGAGAAAGTAGTAATTATTTTTGAAGGACGTGATGCTGCTGGTAAAGGAGGAGCGATTAGACGTACCACAGAACATCTAAACCCAAGAGAGTTTAAAGTAGTCGCTTTACCAAAACCAACCGAAGACGAAAAGAGTCAATGGTATTTTCAACGTTATATAAATCATTTGCCAAAAAAAGGAAAAATTGTATTTTTTGATAGAAGTTGGTATAATCGTGCTGTAGTAGAGCCAGTTAATGGTTTTTGTACACAAGAGGAATACCAAATTTTTATGAATCAGGTCAATGAGTTTGAGCGAATGCTTATTGAATCTGGGATTCGTCTTATTAAGTTTTATTTTTCAATCTCAAAAGAAGAACAAGCTGAGCGTTTCGAGGATATTAAAACAAGTCCGTTAAAAAAGTGGAAATTTAGTACAGTTGATGCTAAGGCACTGGAGTTATGGGATAATTATACAGAGTATAAAACACGAATGTTTGAAAAAACAGATACTGAATTATCACCCTGGATTGTAATTAAAGCAAACAGGAAAAGTAAGGCTAGAATAGAAGTTATTCAAAAAATATTAGAATTAATCCCGTATGATTCTAAGGATTTAGAAGTTATTAAGCCTTTTGTTTTTTAAACCTCACTGTATCTAAAGCAAGAAGTTTCATGATCATTTACCATTCCAGTAGCTTGCATATGTGCATAAACAACTGTTGAGCCTACAAACTTAAATCCATGCTTTTTTAAATCCTTACTTACACGATCGCTTAAGGGTGTATTTGCAGGACCATTTTTGTAATTTGTAATTGAATTTCTAATAGGTTTTCCATCAGTAAACTGCCAAATGTAGTCACTAAAACTTCCATATTCTTTTTGTATTTTAATAAATGACTGTGCATTGGTTACTGTTGCATTAATTTTTAGTTTATTTCTGATAATTCCAACATCTTGAAGTAATTCATCAATTTTTTGCTGATTATAATTCGCGATTTTTTTATAATCAAAATTGTCAAATGCCTTTCTAAAATTTTCACGTTTACGTAAAATTGTTATCCAGCTTAAACCAGCTTGAAACGTTTCAAGAATTAGAAATTCAAATAAAGTTGCATCATCATAAACAGGAACTCCCCATTCATTATCATGGTAGTTTTCATATAGTGTGTCGCCAACACACCAACCACATTTGTGTTTATTGCTCATATATAGTGTAAGTTTTTAAGATAAAGTTGACTCATGCATGACAAAAGTCATAAAAAGTGACCTAATAAGGCACTAGTTTTAATCTTTTAAATTTTTTAATATGCCACAAATTATAAAAGATAGTTTAAATAACAGCATTGATTACTCAGATTACAAAAGATTAATGCAAAAAATGGTGAAGGATAAGTTTACTACTGGAAATAGTGTTACTGAAGCGAACATTAATTATACCATGTTGAATGAAAGACGTATGCGACGTTGGGATAAAAAACTTGAACCTTCAGAACATGACAAGGCCAAAATAAATAGGTTTGATACAAAAGTCATATGGTTAGTTATTACTGAGAGTTGGTGTGGTGATGCTGCACATTTATTACCTGTAATGAATAAGATAGCAGAATTAAATTCAAATATTGAATTACGTATGGTGTTGCGTGATGATAATGAAGAATTAATGAATAGATTTTTATCTAATGGAAGCAAATCTATTCCTAAATTAATAATGTTAGATGCTGAAACGCTAGAAGTATTAGAAGAATATGGACCAAGGCCTAGTGTTGCAGCCAAAATGGTTGATGATTATAATAAGGAACATGGAACATTAACACCAGAATTTAAAGAAGATTTGCAACGATGGTATAATAAGGATAAAGGAAAAACAACACTAGAAGATTTGTCTAAATTGCTTGAAAAACACACTACTAGTATTTCCCTTTAAACATAAATGTAATAGTTCCAATTTGTGAAGGGTTTGAACTACTGGAATTGAATTTTGATGCTTTTGCATATTCTAAAGCATGATCAACCAAGCATCCATTATCTGTAGTTGAAGCATTGTTATAATAAGCATTTGTAACATCACCTTCACTATTTACAGTAATATTTATGACTACTTTTCCTCCAGTTTCACACAAATAAATAGGAGGAGGAATATCAATTTTAGTCCTTTCAACTAGTGAATAGCTGATAGAACTATTTTTATTTCCACCATTTGCAGAAGGAGCTCTTTTCTTTTCAGAAGTTTTAGCAATAATATCATTTATTTCATTGAAAGCATTAGCTTCATTTTCATTAGATGAGGTTTTTGTTGAAGATGATTCGTTCGTGGTTTCAGATTGATCAGGATTGTTTTCAGGATTATTTCGATTTCGTATTTCCTCTAAGCGCTCTTCAAAAGCTTTATCTTCAAATTCATCATCATTTGATTCATTGTAAGCCTCATTTGTACTTGTGTTTAATAAATTATCAAGACTCTTTAAAATGTCTTCTAATTTTTCTTTTTCCTCTTCATCTAATGTTTCTGGTTCTAATTCATAAAACGTTTCAGTAACCAATTCAGATTTCTTTTTTATATGAATAGTAAAACCTAATAACACCACAGCACTAGATAATAATGTTGTGATAATCATTGCTTTATATGTATTGGCTGTAGGCATAAATGTTAAACGGAATTATTTGATTTAGCGCTTAATATATACGTTAAAGTATTGAAAAAAGATTAAAAACCTAAATGAGCCTAGACTTTAAACTCATTTTACTTTCAAATTTCCTATAAAACCTTCTATAGTTTTTGCATTTTCAACCTTAAAATCTCCAATTTTGGTACGTCGTAATTTTGATAAATGAGCTCCAGATTTTAGAGCTTTACCAAAATCATGAGCTAAAGAGCGTATATATGTTCCTTTGCTACAGACTACTCTAAAATCAACTTCATTATTATTAAACTGGGTAATTTCAAACTCCGAAATAATGATTTTTCTTGATTTTATCTCAACAGTTTCTCCAGCTCTTGCAAATTCATAAAGGCGTTTGCCATCCTTTTTTAGAGCCGAAAAAATTGGTGGAACCTGATCAATATTTCCAATAAATTGCTTGGTAGTATTCTTTACAAGTTCTTCAGAGATATGATCAGTTGCAAAAGTTTCGTTAATTTCAGATTCTAAGTCGTATGAAGGTGTTGTACTTCCCAAAGTAATAGTTCCTGTATATTCTTTAATCTGACCTTGAAATGTGTCAATTTGCTTGGTCATTTTTCCAGTACAAATAACAAGTAATCCAGATGCTAAAGGATCTAATGTGCCAGCATGACCAACTTTTATTTTTTTAATATTGAATGCTTGTCTAATTTCCCAACGTAATTTATTTACAACTTGAAAGGATGTCCATTGTAATGGCTTGTCTATAAGTAAAACTTGTCCTGATTGATAATCTTCTAAAGTTTTCATGTGTTAGTTCATTGAAGCATAACTTATAGCAATCATACCAACAACTATGCAGTATAAAGCAAAGTAACTAAGCTTGCTGCTTTTTACTAATTTAATCATCCAAGTGCAAGCAAATAAGCCTGAAATAAAGGCTGCTATAAAACCTACTGAAAGTATTGTGAAATTTGTGCTATCATAGCTAAGGTCACCACTTAAAACGTCTTTCCCAATTTTACCAAATATTAATGGTACAACCATTAAAAAGGAAAAACGAGCCGCTTTGGTTTTGTCATTTCCTAATAGAACTGATGTCGAAATTGTCGCTCCTGAACGTGAAATTCCTGGGAGCATTGCAATGGCTTGCGCAAAACCAATGACCAAAGCATTTTTAAAGCTTACTTTTTTATTAGTGTTTTTTGCCTGATCTGCAAGATATAACAAGAATGCAGTTAGCAATAACATAAAACCAACCAATTGAATATTACCTCCAAAAAGTTCAGCCAACTCAGATTCATAGTTATAACCAATAATTACTGCAGGAATCATTGATATAGCAATTTTAGTTAGAAACTGTAAATCTTCGTTCCATTGAAATTTAAAGATGCCTTTAGTAATATCCCAGATATCTTTTCTAAACACAACCATTGTACTAATTGCAGTTGCAAAGTGTAGTACTACTGTAAATAATAAACTTTCTTCAGGAATAGAATTATCTCCAAGAATAGCTTTACCAAGTTCTAAATGTCCACTTGAAGATACTGGAAGAAACTCAGTAAGGCCTTGTACAATACCTAGAATAATTGCGTCAATAATTTCCATGTAGCAAATGTATCAAAAAGTAATAATGAATTTTATTTTTGAGAATTTGATTTATCAGGATTCAGTAAAATTGCATAAATCTGAATACCAAAACCAATGAGTACTAAAGTAGGTGCTAAACGAATTCGTCTGAAACTAAAAATATCTGGATTAAAAACATTTGGATCATCACTTCCACCACCTGACATTAAAATAAAACCTAATGCAATAAAACCTAAGCCAATAAACATCCATTTGTAGTTCTTTTTTCCAAAAATAAAAGTGCTTTTTGCGTCTTCTTTACGTTTTTGTTCTCCCATTTTATCTAATTCAGTAAAAATTATTTCGTCACCAATAGCCATTTGAGCAATGTGATCAGACTTATCAAACAGCATTTTTGTAAGTGCAAAGTAACGGATTTATTTAAAACTTTTGCGTTAAGGGTTTCTAAATTTAAACCTTGTTCTAAAACCTAATAATACAATTGGTCAGTCTTTAAATTTAAAAAACGTTGAGTAGCAAAATAAGTACTAATCCAAGAAATAATAATTCCAAGAAAAAACACACCTAAAAACAATCCAGTAATCATAATTGGTTTACTTAATAACTCTAAATCAGCGAAAGTTTTATCAACATAATACAATACAACAGCCATTCCAATCAAAGCCAAAACAGCTCCAATAATTCCAAGTTTAATACTTTTCCAAATAAAAGGCCGTCTAATAAATTGCTTAGTAGCACCAACCATTTGCATTGTTTTTATGGTAAAACGTTTTGAATATACAGACAAACGTATGGAACTATTAATAAGCAAAACAGCGATTAATGTAAACAATCCACTAATAATTATAACCCATAGGCTAATGCGCTTTACATTACTGTTCATCATAGATACTAAGTCTTTGTCGTAACGCACTTCATCAACAAATTTTTTGGTTATCGTGGCTTCAGAAATACTGTCTAGACGTTGTTCAGTAACATAATCTGCTTTTAAATTAACATCAATTGAATTCTGTAATGGATTATAACCTACATCATCAAGAAAATCTTCGCCATATTCGCCTTTCATGAATGACGCAGCATCTTCTTTTGACACATAATTGGTTTCTTTTACATATTTAGCAAGCGCTAAACTCTTTTCTAATTGATTTATTTCAACCTCCTTTGCGTTGTCATTAAGATAAATAGTCATGACAACACGTTCCTTAAAATTATCTGAAATGGTTTTTGCATTCAATACAAGCATTCCTAATAAACCAATTAAAAACAATACCAATGCGATGCTAATAACCACAGAAAAGTAAGATGAAATTAATCGACGTTTTTGATGTTTTTCAAAAGATGAGCTCATAGAGTACTTTAGTTGATGATGTAAAAATAAAAAAGTAAATTTAAAGACTAATTATAATAACTAAAACATATGAACATTGTTGTATTTGGAACTGGAGGAGTTGGTGGTTACTTTGGTGGAAAGTTAGCACAAGCAGGAAATAATGTTACGTTTATTGCTAGAGGAAACCACCTGAAGGCAATACAGCAAAACGGTTTGCAAGTAAAAAGTGTTAATGGAAATTTTACTATTCAGCCACATATAACTGATGATATTACTACCATTAGTAATATAGATTTAATAATTCTTGGCGTAAAATCATGGCAAGTTGAAGGTGTTGCAAGGCAATTAAAAGAAGTTATTCATAATAAAACTCTGGTATTGCCACTACAGAATGGAGCTGATAATGCAGATAAATTAAGAGCGATTTTACCACATGAAAATGTATTGGCTGGTTTATGTAAAATAGTGAGTCGAGTTGAAGCTCCTGGAATTATAGATCATTTTGCTTTTGATCCTGAAATTGTTTTTGGCGAATATGATAATGAACATACATCTCGTATTCAACAGATTGGTAAATTATTTGATAATGCTAATATCAAGAATAGAATTTCTGAGGATATTCACTTAGATATATGGAAAAAGTTTATGTTTATTGTCACCATTAGTGGTATTGGAGCCATTACACGTTCAGTGTATGGAGATATTAGAAAAGATGATTATTTAAGACAAATCATGTATCAAACTGCTAATGAAATTAATGCTATCGCAAATGCCAAATCAATTGACTTAACCAATAATGATATTGAAATGGTGATAAAAGTAATAGATAATTTTAATCATGATACTACTGCATCTATGCAACGCGATTTTATGGCTGGACGTCCAAGTGAACTCGAAAATTTTAATGGTTACATTGTAAAACAAGGAAAAGAGTTGCATATTCCAACACCAATAAACTCATTTATTTATCATTGTTTATTACCACAAGAAAATAAAGCACGTGAGTTAACTTAATTTTGGCTTAGGCTTTCTACTTATTAAATATACTCCTGAGACTACAAGTAAACAACTCAATATTTTTATTAAATTAATGTCTTGTGCATATTCCTCGTGCATTAAAACATAGGCATATATACTGACCATGATAAAACTAACTGCTGGTTGTAAATACACATAACTTCCAGTTACAGAAGGCGACACATAGTTAAGCGCATAGATGTTGAATAAGTAGGCGAAAAATGTGGTAAAGATGACTACGAAAACAACCACTAAATAGGTGTTTAAATCAAAAGCGGTGAAATCAGTTGCCAAAAAATCACCTATTCCAAACGGAAACATAAACAAGAAACCGAATAAAAATACCCAACTAATAACGGTTATCGCATTGTATTTTTTCATCATTGGTTTTACAATGACCAAGTATAAAGCATAGGAGCATGCATTTGTAAACACAAACAAGTTTCCTATGGTAGAACTCATTCCAGCAGCACTTTTGCCATACCAAACTAGCAAGACAGCTCCAATACCACCAACGGTTATACCAATAAGTTTGTTAGTTGTTATTTTTTCTTTGAGAATAAGAGCACTGAATACCAAAACCATTACAGGAATAGATGTTATAATGATTGATGCATCAATGGGTGAAGTTAAATTTAAACCATGAAAGAATAGTAATTGGTTCGTGGTAACTCCAAGTATGCCACAAAGCAATAATCTAAAAACATCTTTTTTCTCAATACGCTCTTTGATAAAAGATTTAATTACCCAGAATAAAATACCTGCGCCAACGATTCTTAAAAACACAAAAGCTGAAGGGCCAATTTTTTCTGGCATAACACCTTTTGCTATGATATAATTTGCGCCATATATTACATTGGCTCCAAGTAAAGCCAAATGTGCTTTATAAAGATTGCTTTTCAATATTGGTTATTTTAATAATGGTTGTAAATAACGTTCTTTAATAATTTTAAAATGCCTGAGTTCATGGCCTGCTATATGATACACTAAAGCTCTAACAGTTCTACTATTAACAGTGCTTCCATCAGTATCAATTCCAGATCCACTTCTTAAAAAGCTATCTTCTGGTAAATATTCGAACAGAGTTAAGGTCGCTTTTCTTACAGATTCATATTCTTCAAAGATACTATCTAAACTCCTTTCATTAGCCTTCGAGTAAATGGCATAATCTTTCTCTTCAAAACCATGCAAAGGAGTATTATCATTCCTTGCATATCTTAAAGCACGATAAGCAAAAATACGTTCATCATCAATTATATGAACTAAAATTTCTTTAATCGTCCATTTGTTTTCAGCATACCTAAAGTAGAGTTTTTCTTCTGGTAACTTATAAATTAATTCTTTGATTGCTAAAAAATTTTGCCATAGTTGGTCAAGTATTTTTTCGTCATCCTTCAATAAATCCATATAGATATGTGAGTATTTTGGATATTCTGATGGTTTTGGTTTTTGAATAGTTCTCATTTTATTTCATGTTTATTTGCCCATTTCTTGGACCATTTTCCTAATGGCTCTATTAATTTATACAATTCTTTTCCTTGACTAGTTAACGTATAGCCATTAACGGTTCGTTCTAAAAATCCAGCAAGAGTTAACTCTTTAATTCTCTTGTTCAAGGTAGTAGGTGAAATGTTTTCACAATAAGTTTGCAATGCTCTGAATGTACTTGGGCCATTATTTAAATGCCAAATTATTCCCATAGACCAATTTCTACCAAGCAAGTCTAAAATCACCATTATTGGCTGACCCGTTTTCGATCCTCTTACTGGTTTTCCTGGCACTGGCTGTGATTTATTATACATTTCGCTACATTTAAAGTAGCAATGTTACATAATGTGTAGCACCTTGCAAAATAAAATCACTAATTTTTGCAAAGGGTTTACTATTTTCTTTATTAACCGTAAATTTGCACTTTTAATTACGGAAAGCATTACGATGAAATACCATTTCAACGAGATTGAAGCCAAATGGCAAAAATATTGGGCCGAAAACCAAACCTTTAAAGCCGAAAACCAAAGCGATAAGCCAAAGTATTATGTGCTGGATATGTTCCCTTATCCAAGTGGAGCAGGATTGCATGTTGGTCATCCATTAGGTTATATAGCAAGTGATATTTACGCGCGTTATAAACGTCATAAAGGCTTTAATGTATTGCATCCTCAAGGTTATGATAGTTTCGGTTTACCCGCTGAACAATATGCAATTCAAACAGGTCAACATCCTGCTATTACTACTGCAGAAAATATAAAAACATATCGACGTCAGTTAGATCAAATTGGCTTTTCATTCGATTGGTCTCGTGAAGTCAGAACGAGTGATCCTAGTTATTATAAGTGGACACAATGGGTTTTCATTCAGCTCTTTAATTCGTGTTATAATAATGATAGTAATAAAGCGGAATCAATTGATGCCTTAGTGAAAGTTTTCACTTCAGAGGGTAATGTAAATGTAAATATTGCTTGTGATGATGATGTTGAACAATTTACGGCTGAAGATTGGAATAGCTATTCATCAGAGCAACAACAAGAAATATTATTAAAATACAGATTAACATATCTCGCTGAAACCGAAGTAAACTGGTGTCCAGCTTTAGGAACGGTTTTAGCAAATGACGAAATCGTTAATGGCGTTTCTGAACGTGGTAGTCATCCAGTTGTTCGCAAAAAGATGACGCAATGGAGTATGCGTATTTCAGCCTTTGCTGAGCGTTTGCTTCAAGGACTGGAAACTATTGATTGGCCAGAACCTTTAAAAGAAATTCAACGTAACTGGATTGGAAAATCTGTTGGTGCTTCAGTTACTTTTAATGTAAAAGAACATGATGCAAAAATAGACGTGTTTACCACGCGTCCTGATACTATTTTTGGAGTAAGTTTTATGACCTTGGCTCCAGAACATGAATTAGTGTCACAAATTACAATCGAAGCTCAAAAGGCTGAGGTAGAAACTTATATTGAAGCCACTGCAAAACGTAGTGAACGTGATAGAATGGCTGATGTAAAAACCATTTCTGGTGCGTTTACAGGAGCTTATGCCGAACATCCTTTTTCTAAAAAACCAATTCCAATTTGGATTGGAGATTACGTATTAGCTGGTTACGGAACAGGAGCAGTAATGTCTGTGCCTTGTGGAGACCAACGTGATTATGATTTTGCAAATCATTTTAATATTCCAATTCCTAATATTTTTAAAGATGTAGATATTTCTGAAGAAGCATTTGCGGATAAGAATAACACAATCATTGAAAATAGTGATTTCCTTGATGGATTAAACTATAAGAAGGCAGTAAAACGTGCGATCTATGAGCTGGAAAAATTGGGTTATGGAACAGGCAAAACAAACTACAGATTACGTGATGCTGTGTTCTCAAGACAAAGATATTGGGGCGAACCGTTTCCTGTGTATTATGTAAATGGGATGCCACAAATGATTGATGCGCAACATTTGCCAATTACCTTACCTGAAGTAGAAAAATATTTACCAACCGAAACTGGCGAACCACCTTTAGGAAATGCGACCTTTTGGGCTTGGGATACAATCAACAATAAAGTAGTCTCAAATGACCTTTGTCATGCTGAGCCTGTTGAAGCATCTCATAATGGCGTTTATCCACTCGAACTAAACACCATGCCTGGTTGGGCAGGAAGCTCACAGTACTTTAACCGTTATATGGATCCTGAGAATGACAATGAAATTTTCTCGCAGGAAGCTATTAACTATTGGCAACAAGTAGATTTATATATTGGAGGAAGTGAACATGCTACAGGACATTTGCTTTACTCTCGTTTCTGGCAAAAATTTATGTTTGATCTTGGTTTAGTACCTCATGATGAGTTTGCTAAAAAACTGATTAACCAAGGAATGATTTTGGGGACGAGTGCTTTTGTAAGGAGAATTGATGGCTTTACTTTTGAAAAAGGAAATTTTGGAACTAAAGGTTTTCATTCAGGAGCATATAATGTTGACTCAAATATTTTGCTTTCTGATGGAAAAGCTAAGAATCAAGAATTTTTAAAAGAATTACTAATAAAACTTAAGCCAAAAAATGAATTAGCATTAAAAGCTTATAATAAGATTCTTGAAAATATTGAGGAATATAAGATTGGTATTCGTGACGGGATTCATGCTGATGTATCATTTGTAAATGCTTCAGATGAATTGGATGTTGAGGCTTTCAAAAGTTGGAGAGAAGAATATAAAAAAGCTGAGTTTATATATGAAGAAGATGGAACTTTCAAAGTAAAACGCGAAGTCGAAAAAATGTCTAAATCCAAATACAATGTGGTGAATCCAGATCAAATTTGTATTGATTATGGCGCAGACAGTTTACGTCTTTATGAAATGTTTCTTGGGCCTTTAGAGCAATACAAACCATGGAACACTGCTGGAATCACAGGAGTGCATAGTTTCCTTAAAAAATTATGGAAGCTCTATAATGATGATAATGGTTTAAAAATCACAGATACAGCACCAACAAAAGATAATTTAAAAACACTTCATAAAACCATTAAAAAAGTAGAAGAAGATATTGAGAATTTTTCGTTCAATACGTCTGTTTCTACTTTTATGATTGCATGTAATGAGTTGACCGCTCAAAAGTGTACAAGCAAACAAATATTAGAGCCATTATTGGTGTTAATATCACCTTATGCACCACATATTGCTGAAGAATTATGGAATCAATTAGGTCATAATACATCTATTTCAACTGCAGATTTTCCGCAATTTGATGAAAGTCATTTGGTAGAAAGCACTAAAAATTACCCAATTTCGTTTAATGGTAAAATGCGTTTCACATTAGAGTTATCATTAGACTTAAGCAAAGATGAGATTGAAACAGCTGTAATGGCACATGACAAAACAAAGGAACAACTTCAAGGACGTGAACCTAAAAAAGTGATTGTGGTTCCTGGTAAAATTGTAAATATTGTTGGATAACTTCTCGATACAATTTTCTTCAAAAATCACTCGAAGTGAATAAATGTTTAAAAAGATGTCAGTTCGAGTGGAATTGCATGGCAATTTTATATCGAGAACTGAGTATAGACTGACAAAATTTCTTAACTTTTATTTGGCTCATTATTTGCTATTAATGTTATACTTTTATTAAATTAAAATTAGAAATAAATGTTTGGATATTATATATTAATTGGAGCAATCATGCTCGTGAGTTGGTTAGTAAGTAATCAACTTAAGAAAAAGTTCGCTAAATACTCAAAAGTGCAATTGCGTAATGGTATGGACGGAAAAGAAATTGCTGAAAAAATGCTGTCAGACAATGGTATTTTTGATGTTGAGGTGATTTCTGTTCAAGGTCAACTTACAGATCATTACAACCCAAAAAATAAAACAATAAACCTAAGTGAAGCAGTTTATAATCAGCGTAATGCAGCAGCAGCAGCAGTTGCAGCGCACGAATGTGGTCATGCAGTTCAGCATGCACAAGCATATAGTTGGTTGCAAATGCGTTCACAATTAGTTCCAGTGGTTAGCGTAACTTCTGGAATGTCGCAATGGTTGATTATTGGAGGCCTTGTTTTAGGTGCTGCTGCTGGATTTGGATTTGGTTATTGGGTTGCTGTTGCTGGTTTAGCAATGATGGGTTTTGCTACCTTATTCAGTTTTATTACACTTCCAGTAGAATATGATGCAAGTAATAGAGCATTAGCTTGGCTTGAAAATAAAAACATGCTATCGCAAGAAGAACACAATGCAGCAGAAGATGCTTTAAAATGGGCAGCAAGAACTTATTTAGTGGCTGCTATTGGAGCAATGGCTTCATTGTTATATTGGGCTTTTCAAATTTTGGGTGGTGACTAATAATAAACATAGTATTATAAAAACAGCCTCTGAATTATCAGAGGCTTTTTTTATATCTTAATTTGTCTATCAATTTGCTGATTTAGTGATATGAACGTTTCTGTTCTGGAAACGCCAGAAATGGTTTGTATGTCTTTATTTAAAACTTCCATTAAGTGTTCGTTATCCTTGCATAAAATTTTAACAAAAATACTCCAATTTCCTGTTGTATAATGACACTCCAAAACTTCAGGTATTTTTTTAAGTTGCCTTACAGCATCAGGATTATTCATTGCTTTATCAAGAAAGACACCAACAAATGCCATAGTGGTATATCCTAAAGCTTTGGGATTAATTACAAATTTTGAGCCTGAGATTAATCCTGACTTTTCTAGTTTTCGTAAACGTTGATGAATTGCTGCTCCTGAAATTCCAACTTGTCGTGCAATCTCTAAAATAGGAGTTCGTGCATCACTCATTAAAGCGCGAAGTATCTTTTTATCAATACCATCAATGAATATGTTTTGATTTACAATTTTCATAATTACACTATGCTAGAGTAAGGTCAGTTCAAACGTTTAAAGGGTTATATCCTAAATAAGGAACTTTTTTTTCTTCAAATACAATTCCGAAATCTTTTAACTCTTCCAAAATGGGTTCATATACTTCTTTAGTAATTGGAATTTGAACTCCAGGAGTTGTTATTTTTCCATTTAGTATAGCTAATGTTGCCATGGCAACAGGTAAGCCAACTGTTTTAGCCATTGCTGTATATGTTTGATCTTCACCAATAGCTACCATAGTAGCATCAATTTGATATTTTTCACCATTCAACTCATAGCCAAATTTGTGATACATCACAATCATGTCCTTGTCATCAGCATCAAGCGTCCAACTATCCATTAGTATTTTTTGTAAAATTTGTGCAGGAGTCGCATTAATCAATCCAACCATTTTGGTTGCGCTAAAAATGTCGAGTTCTTCTAATTTATCCCAAACAATATCATCTTGGTCAATTTTTAAAGCATGTCTAAATTTCAACTCCACAGAATCTGTTGGACTATACGCTAAGAATGAGTTTATAAAATCACGATAACTCATGTTTCCACTATCATCAATAGAATAGCTGTCATCAGTCATACCCAATTGCACAAAAATATTCCAAGCTCGACTAAAGCCAACACGTCTCATTGTACCACGATACAAAGTTTTAACATTGTCTAAGCCATAAACATGTTGATATTTTAAAGAATCTCTATTTGCATAACCTTCAAAACGACCATAACCTTCAATGTCTAAAAACTCTGTACGTCTAAAGAGTCTGTTATAAGGAATGTATTTATAAGCACCTTCTTGTAAGAATTTTGCGGCACTACCTTGTCCTGCAATAACAACATTTCTTGGGTTCCAAGTAAATTTATAATTCCATAAATTATTATCACTTTCTGGAGCTACTAATCCACCTGTAAATGATTCAAATAAAATTATCTCACCACCTTTTTCTCTAATACTGTCTATAACTTGCATGGCACTCATGTGATCAATTCCTGGGTCCACACCAATTTCATTCATAAAAATTAGACTCTTATTTTTTGCTGAGGAATCTAATGCTTGCATTTCAGGACTTACATATGAAGCCGTAACCATATGTGTGCTATGTGTAACGCAATCTTTAGCTACTTCAATGTGAAATCTTGCAGGTAGCATCGATACAACAATATCAGCAACTTTAATAGCACTACTTCTAGATTCTTTATCAAAAACATCAAGCGGAATTACATTAGCGTTATCATGATTACCAATAAGTTTTCGAGCATTTTTTACATTGATATCTCCAATTGTAATGTGTAAATCTTCAGTTTCAGATTTGTCTAATAAATACTTTATTAAATAAGATGCAGATTTCCCTGCTCCTATAACTAATATGTTTCGCATAGTCAGTTTAGTTGCGTAATTTTGGTTTATTAATACTACGAATGTAATAAATTGTAGGTGTTATAAAAACATAAATCAAATTTTAATATGAACAAGAAACTGCTAGTTTCGGGAAGTGTTTTAGGCTTATTATCTATTGCTTTAGGAGCATTTGCTTCACATGGATTGGAAAAGGTTGTCACTACAGATGCTATTGAAACCTTTCAGGTTGGTGTGCGTTACCAAATGTACCATGCCTTATTTTTATTATTTGTTGGAGGATCATCAATACTAAAAACTAAATCAAAAAAGAGGATACTTGTTTTAACCGTTATTGGTGTGCTGCTGTTTTCTGGCTCTATCTATGGTTTGGCTACAAATGAGTTAACTGGTTTTGACTTTAAGACCATTGGATTTATTACACCAATAGGTGGTTTGTTACTCGTGCTTTCTTGGCTAATTATGTTAATTGATTTTTTAAAGCTAAAAGTTGAATAATGTTAGTTTTTTAAATCAGGTTTCTAATAAAATTTATATTTTTGCAAGATAAACAACACAAAAAATTATGGTGGATAACACCCAAAGCACTAAAACGATTTCGCTAGAACAATACGGAATCAATAACGCAACGGTTAATTACCAATTATCACCAAATCAACTTCACAACAAAACAATCGAAAACAATCAAGGAGTAGAGGCTGCTTCAGGAACACTTGCTGTAAACACAGGAGAGTTTACTGGACGCTCACCTAAAGATCGATTTATTGTAAAAGATGATATAACAAAAGATAGAGTTTGGTGGGGAAATATTAATATTCCTTTTGAAAGTGAAAAGTTTGAAGCACTTTACAAAAAAGTGACAGCTTATTTATCTGAAAAAGAGCTTTATGTAAGAGATAGTTATGCGTGTGCAGACCAAAATTATAAAACTAATATTCGTGTAATAAACGAATATCCTTGGAGTAATATGTTTGCATATAATATGTTTTTACGTCCAGATGAAAATGAGCTAGAGAATTTTGATCCAGAATGGGTTGTTGTTAATGCTCCTGGATTTATGGCTAATCCTGAAATTGATGGAACACGTCAGCATAATTTCGCAATTTTAGATTTCACAAGAAAGATTGCTTTAATTGGAGGAACAGGTTATACAGGTGAAATTAAAAAAGGAATCTTCTCGGCATTAAATTTCGTTCTTCCGGTGTTTAAAAATACATTGCCAATGCACTGTAGTGCAAATGTTGGTAAAGATGGAGATACTGCAATTTTCTTTGGACTTTCAGGGACTGGAAAAACGACGTTATCTACTGATCCTGATAGAAGCTTAATTGGTGATGATGAACATGGTTGGACTAATGAAAATACAGTGTTTAATTTTGAAGGTGGTTGCTATGCTAAAGTGATAAACTTAACTAGAGATAGTGAGCCTGAAATTTACGATGCCATTAAAAAAGGAGCTATTCTTGAAAATGTTATTCTTGATGAGCAAAAAAACGTAGATTTTAAAGACACTTCTATCACTCAAAATACAAGAGTCAGTTATCCTATTTATCATATTGAGAATATTCAGAAGCCTTCTATAGGAAGAAATCCAAAAAACATTTTCTTTTTAACGGCTGATGCATTTGGTGTATTGCCTCCAATTTCTAAGTTAACTCCTGGTCAGGCTGCATATCATTTTATCTCTGGTTACACTGCTAAAGTTGCAGGAACTGAAGCTGGAATTGATGAGCCTTTACCGAGTTTCTCTGCTTGTTTTGGCGCACCGTTTATGCCTTTACATCCAACAAAGTATGCGGAGATGTTGAGTAAGAAAATGAAAGATGCTGGTGTTAATGTATGGTTAGTAAATACTGGTTGGACTGGAGGTCCTTATGGTGTTGGTAATAGAATGAAGCTTAAATACACTAGAGCTATGATTACCGCTGCTATGGACGGAAGTTTGGAAGCTGCAAATAAAGATAATTACCATGTGCATTCTGTGTTTGGAGTAGAGCAACCAAGAGTTTGTCCTAATGTTCCTACTGTAGTATTAAGCCCTAGGTCAACTTGGAATAATGATGAGGGTTATTATAAAACAGCTTATAAACTATCAGAATCATTCAGAGCAAACTTTAAACAATTTGAAGAATTTGCAAATGAAGAAATTCTAGCTGGATCACCAAATGTGAAATAAGTAAAATAAGATTATAAAAAAAGGGTGAAGATTAAATCTTCACCCTTTTTTTATTGTGCTAATATTAAGAATTATTTTTTGTTTACACTTTCAATGTATTTTTCTAAAGCCATTGTCATAGAAGGAGTTTCTGGAGTTGGAGCTGAAATATCAACTCTTAATCCTTTATCCTGGACAGCTTTAATTGTAGTATTTCCAAAAACTGCAATTCGTGTTTCATTTTGTTTGAAATCTGGAAAATTATGAAATAATGAATCAATTCCTGAAGGACTAAAAAATACGAGAACATCATAAAAGACATCTTCTAAGTCAGACAAATCACTTATAACAGTTTTATAAAATGTTGATTTTTTCCATTTCACACCTAAATCATCCAAAATTCTTGGAACTTCAGGTTTTAATTTGTCGGTTGCTGGAAGTAAAAATGATTCGTCTTTATATTTCTTTATTAATGGAGTTAATTCAGAAAAGGTACGTTTACCAACATATATTTTTCGTTTACGATACACTACATATTTCTGTAAATAATAGGCTACTGCCTCAGATTGACAAAAATATTTCATTGCATCTGGAACTTTAAATCGCATTTCTTCTGCTACTCTAAAAAAATGATCAACTGCATTTCTGCTAGTTAAAATAATAGCTGAATAGCTATTTAAATCTACTTTCTCTAATCGTATTTCTTTTGCAGGAACACCTTCAACATGAATAAAAGGTCTAAAATCAATTTTTACACGTTGCTTTTCTTGCAGTTCAAAATATGGAGAATTTTCTACCTTAGGCTCAGGCTGAGAAACTAAAATTGTTTTCACTTTCATACGCTACTCTTAGTTTTGCTCTATACTAATTAGTAATAAATAGCTTATATAAAATTATATAAGGTGCAATTTCAAGAGCGCAAAGATACAAAATAAAATAAAAGAAGTTGTTTAAAATAGTTTTTTGATGCGTTTTAAATGAGGTGATAAATCCTATAATATTAACTAGCGTTATTAGCCCTAATACTATATAAATTAAATTGGTAGATGGTTCTAAAGCAAAAATTAAAACAACATTAATTGGTAATAAAATAAGACCAACATAATTTTTATAATTTGTTTTTTGAAAAATATAAGAATCAATAAGCTCATCAATATCAAATAAACTGCCAATTAAGCGTTCAATTAAGATTTTAATTAATATCAATGCACCAATACCTATAAAGACTTTAAAGAATATAGCGAGATCAAAATTGGATGGTTCAACCAATGTATTATAACCAATAAAAGAAAAAATACTTAGAGAAATAATTAAATTAATAAAGAGCAGAGAATCAAATTGATCTATAAATTTTTGTTCACGTGCATATATTTTTAAATATTTTGAGTTACCAACAACCCATAAATAATCATTAAATCTATTAGAAAAAGTATACTTAGCAAATGCTAAAATGCTTATGCTAAAAACTATTAAAATAGTAAACCACTCGTTTGATATTATTTCACGTAACATATTTGCTAAATTATGAAGAAATATCTATAAAATTAATCCTGTAAATAACTTACTTTTGCTAAAATTATTTTTTTAAATGAAGGACGCTGTTGTCATTATACCAACATATAATGAAATAGAAAATATTGAAGCTATTATTCGTGCTGTTTTTGACCAAAAAAAAGCATTCGATATATTAGTAGTTGATGATAATTCTCCAGATTTAACAGCGCTAAAAGTAAAAGAATTACAAAGCGAATTTTCAGATCGACTTTTTATAGAAGTTCGTAAAGAAAAATCAGGATTAGGAACAGCATACATACATGGTTTTAAATGGTGTCTTGAAAAAGGGTATGATTATATTTTTGAAATGGATGCCGATTTTTCACATAACCCAAAAGATTTAGAACGTTTATATGAGGCTTGTGCAATTGATGGAGCAGATGTAGCCATTGGTTCACGCTATATAAAAGGAGTCAATGTCGTTAATTGGCCTTTGGGTAGAGTTATATTATCTTATATGGCTTCAATTTATGTACGTATAGTTACCGGAATGCGTATTCGGGATACTACTGCAGGATTTGTGTGTTACAAGCAAAATGTTTTAGAAACGTTAGATTTAGATAAAGTAAAGTTTGTTGGCTACGCATTTCAAATTGAAATGAAGTTTAAAGCTTATTTAAAGCGTTTTATAATTGTTGAAATCCCTGTGATTTTTACAGATAGAGTAAAAGGAGAATCAAAATTAAGTGGAGGTATTATTTCTGAAGCTATTTTCGGAGTAATTAGCATGAAGTTAAAAAGTATATTTTCTAAACGATAATATGAAGAATAAAATAACACTCATTAAAAACGCTAGAATTGTTAATGAAGGGAAAATCATTACTGGAGATATTCTTATTGAAAATGACTATATAAAGGAAATTGCATCTTCAATTAGTGTGAAATCAGCTGATGTTCATGTATTTGATGCTGAGAATAATTTTGTGCTTCCAGGCGTAATTGATGATCAAGTACATTTTAGAGAACCAGGGTTAACACATAAAGCCACTATTGAAACTGAATCAAAGGCAGCTGTTGCTGGTGGAATTACGTCGTTTATCGAAATGCCAAACACTAACCCTCAAACAACAACAATTGAAAAGTTAGAAGAGAAATTTGAAATAGCTTCAAAAACATCTTGGGCGAATTATTCATTTATGTTTGGTGGCACCAATGATAACTTAGATGAAATCCTTAAAGTGGATGCTAAAAACGTAGCAGCTTTAAAGCTGTTTTTAGGATCATCAACAGGAAATATGTTAGTAGATAATCCTGAAGTTTTAGAGAAAATTTTTAGTAGTACAGATTTACTTATTGCAGTACATTGTGAAGATGAGACTACTATTAGACGAAATCTAAAAACATATGTAGATAAATATGGTGATGATATTCCTATGAAGTTTCATCCAATTATTCGTAGCGAGGAAGCATGCTATTTGTCATCATCTAAAGCCATTGAATTAGCAAAAAAAACAGGAGCAAGGTTACATGTTTTTCATTTATCAACAGGAAAAGAAACAGATTTATTCTCTAATAAAATCCCTCTAAAAGATAAAAAAATTACTGCTGAAGTTTGTATTCATCACCTTTGGTTTACTGATGAAGATTATGACAAAAAAGGGACATTAATAAAGTGGAATCCTGCAGTAAAAACAAAAAAAGATAAAGAAGCACTTTGGAAAGCGCTCTTAGATGATCGTATTGATGTTATAGCAACAGATCATGCACCACATACTTTAGAGGAGAAAAATAACGTTTATACAAAAGCGCCTTCAGGAGGACCACTAGTTCAACATGCTTTGGTTGCTATGTTAGAGGCGCATCATCAAGGAAAAATTTCAATTGATAAGATTGTAGAAAAAATGTGTCATAATCCAGCTATTCTTTTTCAAATTGAAAAAAGAGGTTATATTAGAGAAGGCTATTTTGCAGATTTGGTTATTGTGAATACAAATCATCCATGGACTGTTACAAAAGAGAATATTGTTTGTAAATGTGGTTGGTCTCCATTTGAAGGAACCTCATTTAAATCAAGAATTTCTCATACATTTATAAACGGAGACTTAGTTTATAAAAATTTTAAATTTTATAATGTTGATGCTGCTAAACGATTAACTTTTTCTAGATGATAAAATCTATTTCATACATTTTTTTAATATTAGTGCTGGTTTCTTGTGGAAATGAAGGTAAAAAAACACCCAAAAAACCAGAGAATTTAATAGTTAAAGAAAAAATGGTAGACATAATTTATGAGATGTCTCTATTGAGTGCTGCAAAAGGAGTTAATAGAAGACTTATGGAGCAGGAAGGCATTTATCCTGACAAATATGTATATGCGAAGTATAAAATAGATAGCACACAGTTTGCTCAGAGTAATGAATATTATGCTTTTGATTTAGAAACCTATGAAGAGATTTATAAAAGCGTAAAAGACAAGTTAGAGAAAGATAAAAAAGCCTACAATGAAATCGCTCAGCTTGAAAAAATTCGAAACGATTCAATAAGCAAGGAACGACGAAAAAACAGAGATTCTCTTAAAGAACAACGAGATTTAAACGGAATTAAACTAGGAGATAAGCTGCCTTTAAATGGCAATAAGATTAAGAGGATGCCTAGTCGTTTAAAAAACGTTGACTCGTTGAAGAAATTGCAGAATCAATAGAAATAAAATCATAGTCTAATTCTTCCTTTATTTTTGAATTATCATAATTAGAAATACTTTGTATAGAGTTTACCGAATGTTTAACTAGACGTCTGTGTTTACCTCTAAGCTTACTTCTTAACCAATCCATTCGCCACGCAATTTGTAAAAGAAAAGAAGAGGCTTCTTTTTTTGGAGGATTAACATGTAAAGCATTAGCGATTTTTGTAAAAAATGATTGGAACGAAATATTTTCAGAAATAACAATATAGCCTTCATTTTTAATGGCTCCTTCCATTAGTAAAACCATAATATTAACTACATCGTTAACTGCAACAAAACCTGTTGTTCCAATGGTGTAATATTTTAACCCTTTATAAACACGTTTAAAGAAGCTTCCACTTCCAAGACGCCAAAAACCAGGACCAATAATAATACCTGGATTTACAATAACAACGTCTAAACCTTCTTGACAACCTCGCCATACTTCCATTTCAGCACCATATTTTGTAATGGCATAAACGCCATGATCTTCATCTTTATTCCAAGGGGATTTTTCTGTAATTAATTTATTGTTAACCTCATTACCAACAGCAGCAATTGAGCTTACATAGCATAGTTTTTTTATATTATTTGAAACACATAAGTTTACAATATTGGCTGTGCCTTCAATATTTATTTGTCGTAATCTGTAGTAATAATGAGGATCTAACGAAATGAGTGCAGCACAGTGATAAACATGAGTTACTCCTTTAAAAGCTTCTGTTAATTTTGGAATGTTAGTTATGTCTGCTTCAATCCATTCAATTTTTGATAAAAGAGCGTCGGCATTTTTGGTGTAATAAGAAAAAACGTGTTTAACAGCTTCAATCTTTTCTTTGGTTCTATAAATAGCGCGAATATTATTGTTGCTTTGCACTAACTTATAAAGCAAGTGACTACCAACAAGACCAGTTCCTCCAGTGACTAAAATCATAAAACTAAATTAGTGTTTTTTCTTTTCACGTCAGTGACTAAACAATTATCTTTGCTCAAATTTATGTAACAATGGATAAGAATTTTATTGAAGAGCTAAAATGGCGTGGAATGATTCATGATGTAATGCCTGGAGCAGAAGAGCATTTGCAAGAGGCAATGCGTAGTGCTTATGTTGGTTTTGATCCTACAGCAGATTCTTTACATATTGGAAATTTAGTACCTATTATGTTGCTAGCACATTATCAACGTTGTGGACATAAACCATATGCTTTGGTTGGAGGTGCTACTGGAATGATTGGAGATCCTTCAGGAAAATCTAACGAACGTAATTTATTAGACGAAAAAACACTTCGTCACAATCAAGAAGCTATAAAAAACCAACTATCTCACTTTTTAGATTTTGAAGCTAAAGTTGAAAATAATGCAGTCTTAGTAAATAACTATGATTGGATGAAAGATTTTTCTTTTTTAGAATTTATTCGAGATGTAGGTAAACATATTACAGTTAATTATATGATGGCAAAAGATTCTGTAAAAAATAGAATTTCTTCTGAGCTTTCAGAAGGTATGAGCTTTACAGAATTTACATATCAATTGGTTCAAGGCTACGATTTCCTTCATTTGTATAAAGAGAACGATTGTACAATTCAAATGGGTGGAAGTGACCAATGGGGAAATATAACAACAGGAACTGAGCTTATAAGAAGAATTGGAAAAGGTAAGGGATTTGCAATTACATGTCCTTTAATCACAAAATCTGATGGCTCTAAATTTGGTAAATCTGAAGGCGGGAATGTATGGTTAGATGCTAAACGAACTTCACCTTATAAATTTTATCAGTATTGGTTAAATAGTAGTGATGATGACGCTGAAAAATACATTAAGATATTCACATTTTTAACTCAAGAGGATATTCAGGAAATAATTAAGGAGCATCAAGAAATGCCTCATTTGCGTTTGTTACAAAAACGATTAGCTAAAGAAGTTACAACAATTGTACATTCTACTGAAGATTTTGAAAGTGCTGAAAAAGCATCGAATATACTCTTTAGCAAATCGTTTAAAGAAGATATTAAAACCTTAGATGAATCTACTTTTTTAGATGTTTTTGAAGGTGTTCCTCAAGCTGAACTTAGTAAAAGTGAGCTTTCGAATGGTATTGATATGATTGCAGCTTTATCGGCTAAAACTAATTTTTTAAATAGTAATAGTGAAGCACGAAGAGCGCTAAAAGAAAATTCAATTGCTGTTAATAAAGAAAAAGTAACCGAAAGTTATAGTCTTACTGAGGAGGATTTAATTAATGATGCTTATGTTATTATTAATAAAGGAAAACGTAATACGTACATTATTAAATTTAATTAATAAAAAAGCCTGAATTTACATTCAGGCTTTAAAAAAAACTAACCAACCTAATTTTTCTTTTATCATAGTATTTTCTATGATGGTTCTTTTGTCGAATAAATATTGCAATCCTTACAAACTTAAATAACCATTAAGTTGCAGCCTCTTATATCAGAATTATCAAAACGACCAATTACTTCAAAAGAGTTATTTGGTAATACTCTACCCAAATCTTGAGTCGCAATAAATGAGCACGAATTTATATTTGCCAAATCAATAATGTTTAGGCCTCCTGTTTTACCATGATGTTGAATGCTTAATGCATCTTCTGGATCACGTGTTAGTACTTTCATCCAGTTAGGACATACAAAAACACCTTTTCTATTAGAGTATGCCTGGCTTAATAACTCAGTCATACCATATTCACTATGTATTGTGTCAACTCCAAAGCCATTTTTTAATATATTATGTAATTCGTTTCTAATAAGCTCTTTACGT
>Ga0316189_10000915_pt1 | contig 29438 bp, 22 predicted proteins | sample LowCovwburrow_MG_FD_204930 | JGI IMG/M metagenome (GOLD analysis project Ga0316189, IMG submission 204930) | Coastal sediment microbial communities from Maine, United States - Lowes Cove worm burrow | ecosystem: Environmental > Aquatic > Marine > Coastal > Sediment | place: USA: Maine...
GATCCATCCGACTCCGAGGGCTACGCCCGTGCTCCCCGACAATCGAGCATGGACGGAAGCGTACCACCTACCGGTACACCTTGGTCCTCTTTGTTCCGGCGCGGGGCCCCTACACTGACGCAGACCCGATGCGACGCACAACGAACTGGGAGGCACGGATCGACGCGCTCGACCCCGACAGCGAGTCGGACGCCATCGTGGCGATCCTCATCGACCACGTCTTCACCGAGGACTTTCTCGCCTCGATGGAGCTGGGGCAGCTCACGACATTTGGCATCCCCAGCATCTCAAAAGTCCTGCACGGCACGCGGCAGTACGAAGAAGCGGGGACGAAGCGACTGGACGACACGTTGGCCATGGGACTCGAGCTGTTCAAAGGGCTGCAAACGCCGCAGGCCGCGGCGATGCTCGAGCACCTCAACGCGATCCACAGCCACTACCCCATCACGAACGACGACAATCTCTACACGCTCTCCACATTGTCGATCGACCTCGACCGGTGGCTCTCACGGTACGGGTTCCGGCAGCTGCGTGAGATCGAACGCCGCGCGCTGCACCGATTCGCGCAGGTACTCGGCGGTAAGATGAACATCACCGATATCCCCGCAACGCACGAGGCCTTTGTCGCGTGGCGGCTGGACTACGAAGCCACACATCGTCGCTTCCATCCCAACAACATGGCGGTCGCGAGCGGTGCGGCGAAGGGCCTGGCAGCGATGCTCCCCGTGGGGATGCGGTGGCTGACCCTTCCGTTGCTCGCGAGCCTCGTCGACGAAGAGCTGCGCGCAGCCCTGGGCCTACGCAAAGCGCCCCTTCCCTTTCGAGTGGCCGTCGCGGCGGGCATGCGCGCGCGGCGATGGACCCGTCGGTTCTTCAACGCGCACGAGCACCGTCCGTTTCGCCAGGTGCGGCTGCTGACCCAGTTCGCCACGTACCCCAACGGCTACGATCCAATGCAGCTGGGCCCCACCAAGGTACTGCGCGCGATGGCCAAGCGAAAAGGCTGCCCAATGTCGACGCGCGCGCGTGTGACTCCCTGAGCGCGACCGCCCCCTCGACCGGACTATTTGTCCTTGGTCAGGCCGAGGCGTGAGCGCATCTCCGCCAGCTCATCGTCGATCGACTGCTCCCGCTCCGCAGCCTCTTTGAGCGACCGGGCTTGCTCGCGCTTGGCCTCGACCTTGGTCCGCTTGGCTTCGACCGCCGCCCGCTTGGCCTCGATCGCTTGCTGCTGGGCCTGCTCGCGGGCAGACAGCTCCGCGGGCTCCGTGTCGTCCAAGTCCATCAGCGCTCCGCAGGCGTCACACGAGAACTGTGTGGACTCCGACTTCCACAGGTTGATGACGCGGTAGGCCGTGTACGTTTTTTCGACCACGCACTCACGGAACACGGTCGTCTTGCCGCACTCGGGACAGCGCCGTTTCTCGAACTGGCCATCCGGGACCCGGCGGGCTTTGCCCTTTTGGCCAAACAGCAAGAACGGCATCGCAAGACAAAGTAACACGCAGCCTGTTGCCCACGACGGGACGTACGGCGCCAACCCGTCCGCCGCGAACGCAGCCATCGCGGCCAGCGGGGACAAGCCGGTCTGCGACCGCATTTCGCTCTGTCCCGAAGTCGGTCCGAATGCAGGCAGGAGACCACTTGCGCAGCGGTCCCGTCGGCTCGCTCGCCGCACCAACAAAACCTCCGAGATCGGGCAAATCAGGGACGTAGGCGGCGGATCCGGAGCGAGACGTGCGCCTCTCGCGCAGGGGGTTGTGCGCAGGCCCGCTAAGCGAGTCAGATCGCCCAACACCCGCCTTGAGTACAACGATCATCTTTGTAGCCGTGGTGGTTGTGGCCTTCGTCGGAGGCCGCGCCATCTCGAGTTACGCCTCGCGCCTGCAGCTGCTGTCGGGCGTGGAGTACCTGCTGTTGGGGGTCGCCATTGGCCCCCATGCCCTGGGCGCGCTGTCGCCCGAGGTGCTGCAGGCGTTGGATCTGTTTGTGTCGTTTGTCCTGGGCATCATGGGGTTCCTGGTCGGACTCGGCCTGCGACGGATCCGCGGCGGATTGGAGGTTGGCCTCGCGGGCATGACCACCTCGATAGCCCTTGTTGCGCTCGTCGGCGGCGCAGCGGTCGGCGCGGTGCAAGTGTTGGACCCGGCGCTGTACTCGGTGGCAGACCCGATAGCCTCGATTCCGCTGGCATCGGACGGCAACGAGTTGGCATCGCTGTGGATAGCCCCGGACGCGCTGTGGGTCGGGCTCACGATCGGCGCGGCGGCGGGCGTGTCCTCGGTCGTCCTCATCGAGCTCGCTGCCAAGCGCCACGCGGTGTCACCCGAGCGCCTTGCGCTGCTGGAGAGTTTGGCTGCGGCGGGACAGTGCGCGGCTGTTCTGGCGTTTGGGGTCGCAATGGCCGGAGCCCGGGCCGCGGGGTCGGCCGAAGCCCTCGGCCTGACGCTCACCGAGTGGGGCGTGATCACGATCGGCGCAGGTTCGGCCTGCGGCATCTTGTTCACGGTGTTCATCGGCCGCGAGGACGACTCCATGCGAATCCTGGTCGCAGCCGTCGGCGCGGTCACGTTTGCGGCCGGCATTGGCGCGGCGCTGGGTGTCTCTCCACTGTTCGTGAATCTGATCGCGGGCGCGCTGGTCGGCGTTTCCTCGCCGTACGCCGCGCGACTCGACGGCGCACTCGTCCCCCTGCGATTCCCGGCACGCGTCCTGGTGCTGCTCATCGCGGGTGCCTACTGGACCCCCGTGTCCGGCTGGGCGTGGTTGCTGCCCCTGGGCTACGCCGTCGTCCGTGCCCTCTCGCTGCGGTTTGCAGCCCCGATGTCGGCGTGGACGTTTCTCCCGCGAAACAGCGCGTCGATTCGACTCGGCTCCGGCCTGTTCGGCCAAGGCGCGCTCGCGGCCGCTATCGCGATCAGCTTTGCCCAACGGTTTCCCGAGTTGGCGCCGATTGTCACGACCACCGTGTTGGGTGGACTGGTCCTTGTCGACGTGTTCTCGGCACGCGTGCTGCGGCGGTACCTCGCCGACCAAGGCGCCATCAAGCCTCACGAGGAAGCGGGGGCCGCCGAGTCTGTCGTCGGTGACGTGCCCGTGCATCCGCTGGCGCAAGCCCAAAGCGAGGGACACAATCCATGAAGATCGTCATCATCGGCGGCGGAGGTGTCGGACAGCACCTCGCCAGCTCACTGGCTCCCGATGCCGAAGTCGTGGTCGTCGACCGCGACCCAGCAAACCTCGCCGCGGTTGAAGAAGGTGTCGACGCACTCACCCTGCAGGGCGACGCCACCCATCGCGCGACGCTTCGTCAGGCCGAGGTCCACAAGGCGGACTTGGTCGTCGCCGTGACCGGGTGCGACACGGTCAATGTCACCGCCGCTGCGCTCGCGACCGACATGGGAGCGCTGCGCAGCGTTGCCCGCGTCGACGACCCCGGTTTTTACGACACCAAGGCCGCGTACGAGACCCGCGTCCTGGGCATCCATGCGTTGCTCTGCGCGTCCCGCTTGGTCGCAGGCGAGCTGCTGCGCATGCTGACGGGCCGCGACTGCCGCCACACATTCTCCATGGCCGGCGGCGCGCTGCACGGCGCGGTGGTGGAGGTCCCCGCCGACTCCCCCGCGATCGGGCAGGCGCCGCAACGGCTGCGCACCGACGGCTCCGAGACGGTCCGCGCGGTGATCCGCGGAACCCGGGTCCGCGCCGCGCCCGACATTGCAGCGCTGGATGAGGGGGACTCCCTGCTCCTGCTTGGGCCGCCGATCAACGTCGCGCGAGTCGCCCACTTTGTCCGCGGGCGCGACTCCAACCGCCTCGTGCTAATCGGCGGCGGCGACATCGGCGGGCAGCTGGCGACATCGCTGCAGCAGATCGAGCACGACATCCGCGTGGTGGAAATCGATCGCGCGCAGTGCGAAGCCATCTCCGCCGAGCTGCCGAAGGTCCGAATCATTCACGGAGACGGCACGAACTTGGCGTTCCTCCGTGACGAGCGCATCGGCGAATGCGCGTCGATGTGCGCGGTGACGCGTTCGGATGAGGTCAACCTGATGGCGTCGTTGCTCGGCCGTGAGCTCGGCGTGCACCGTACCTTCGCGCTGGTGCATCGCCCTGGCTATGCCTCGGTCTACAACCACCTGGGCATTCACGGCACCGCGAGCGCGCACGAGGTGATGGCGCGAACCTTGCGGTGGCTGCTCCCCGGGCGTCGTATTCTCGGACACTCAGCGGTGCCCGGTACGGACCACGAGGTCATCGAACTGCGCGTCCCCAACATGGGCAAGCGCCACGTCACCGCACGCGACCTTCCGCTCCCTCCGGGGACGCTGGTGCTGGGCGTGGTTCGTGACACGGGCGAGCTGCTTCGTACCGACGCAGATGTCGAGGGTGGCGAGCAGGTCATGATCGTCACGCGAACCGGCAACCAGCGCGACATCGAGCGCGCACTGGGTCGCCTCGCGAACGGAGGCGCGGGGTGAACCTCCGAACGGTCGCGGGCCTGACGGGCCTGCTCGTCGCACTGGTGGCGGTGATGATGCTCGCCCCGCTCGCCCTGGCGTACTACGACGGCGACGAGCGCTCAGCGTTTGGTTACGCGTCGGCGATGGCCGCCGCCGCCGTGGTGTCGCTATCGCTGCGCCGCTGGGGTGGCAAAGACCCAGCCGAGATCCACCGCAAGGATGCGTTGGGCGTCGTCGCCCTCACGTGGCTGTGTTTGGGCATTTTTGGCGGGCTGCCGTTCCTCGTTGAGGGGTCGATCCACAGCGTGCCCGCGGCCATCTTCGAGGCGGTCTCAGGCTTCACCACCACGGGAGCGACGGTCGTCGCGGATGTGGATGCCCTGCCCCGCGCCACCAACCTTTGGCGCTGCCAGATGCACTGGGTCGGCGGCATGGGCATCGTCGTGCTGTTCGTCGCGGTGTTCCCTCAGCTGGGCGTCGGCGCAAAGCACCTTTTCCGCACCGAAGTCCCAGGACCCATCACCGAGGGCCTTCGCCCACGGATCAAACAGACCGCGCTGGCCCTTTGGTGGATCTACTCCGGCCTCACCGTGCTCGCCACGGTGCTGCTGATGGTCGCGGGGATGCCCATCTACGACGCCATCCTGCATGCGATGTCGACGCTCGGCACCGGTGGATTTTCCTCGCGCAGCGCGAGTATCGGCGCCTACAACAACGCCGCCGTCGAGTGGATCGTCATCGTGTTCATGCTCGTGGCAGGCCTAAACTTCGGGCTGTACTACGGGGTTCTTCGCGGCCGCTGGCGCGAGCTGTTTTCGAACTACGAGCTGCGTTTTTACCTGCTCATCAACGCGCTGGTCATCGCCGTGGTGTCGCTGTCGATCGTCAGCATGCACCCAACCGCCGAAGACAACCTGCGTCATGCCGCGTTCCAAACGCTCGCTGTCACCACGACCACGGGGTTCATGACGGAGGACTTTGACGCGTACCCCAATGCGGCGCGCTACCTGCTGTTTTTGTGCATGTTCATGGGCGGGTGCGCGGGCTCGACCGCGGGCGGCCTCAAAGCGTCACGGATCTACGTGTTGTTCAAGGTCGCGCTGCGCGAGCTTGGGGCGCTGCTCAACCCCAATGTGGTGAGCTCGGTTCGCGTCGGGAACACCACCATCCCCACCTCGGTGACCTGGGGCATCGTCGTCTTTGTCACGACATATTTCCTCATCTTTGCGGGTGCATCCCTAGCGCTGGTGGCCCAGGGGCTGGACCTCGTCACGGCCATGAGCGCGGTCGTGGCGTGCCTGTCGAGCGTTGGCCCAGGGCTGGAGGCCGTGGGGCCCACCCAGAACTTCGGCGGCGTGTCGGGCTCGGGCCAGCTCCTGCTGTCGTTTTGCATGATCGCCGGGCGCCTGGAGATCTTCGCGCTATTGGCTGTCTTCTCACCGGAGTGCTGGAGGCGATAGATGCGGCGCGGATTTGTAGTCCTCGTACTGCTGGCCATGATGTTTGGCCTCAAGACGCTCAAGGCCGACACGCCCGGCCAGGCGGATCCGCTGACGTTGGCGGCGATCGGGTTTGTCGTGCTCGCCGCCTTCGCGGTCGCCGAGCTCGGCTCGCGTGCATCGCTGCCCAAGGTCACTGGATACATCGTGTCCGGGGTTGTGCTTGGCCCATACGCGGCGTCGGTCCTGTCGCAGGACGTGGTCAACGAAATGGCGATGTTCAAGCAGCTTGCGCTTGGGCTGATCGCAACGACCGCGGGTTTGGAGCTGGACCTCAAAGGGCTGCGGTCACTGGCGCGCACGCTCGGTGTGACCGTGGGGCTCAAGATCGTCGCCGCGTTCACCATCGTGGCCGCGACCGTCATCGCGGGGCAGCTCATCTTCTCGGTGTTGGACGTCGACGGCACGACGGGCGCCATTGCGGTCGGCCTGGTCATGGCGGCGCTCTCGCTCGGCACCTCGCCCGCGATAGCCCTGGCGATCATCAGCGAAAACTCGGCGAAGGGGCGGCTCACAGACACCGTACTCGGAGCCGCGATCGTCAAAGACGTCGTCGTCGTCGTTGTGCTTGCGCTCGCGGTGGCCATCGCCAAGTCGCTGGTCGGGGGCGGCGGTCTCAGCCCGACCGTGCTCACCCACGTTGGGGCTGAGCTGGGGCGATCGGCATTGGCCGGCGCCGTCGTCGGCGCGCTGCTGATCGCGTACCTGCGGTGGGTCAAGGCGGAGATGCTGCTCTTTGTCGCCGCTGTGGTGCTCGTGGTCGGTCAGATCAGCAACGCACTGCACCTGGAGCTGCTGTTGGTCTTCATCGTGGCCGGCCTCGTGGTGCGGAACTTCTCCCACCACGAACACGATCTGCTTCACCCGCTCGAGACGGTCTCACTGCCGGTGTTCATCGTGTTCTTCACGACGGCTGGCGCCGAGGTCGATCTGCGAGCCACGGCCGCCGTCCTTCCGCTGGCGCTCGCCGTCTGCACCGCGCGCGCCATCGGATACATCATCTCCGGACGGCTGGGTGGCCGCGCGGGCGGCGAGCCCGAGGCCGTCCAGCGCTTGGCCTGGCTGGGCTATCTGCCTCAGGCCGGGGTGACACTCGGACTGCTGGCGCTCGCAGCCGAGCAGCTGCCCGAGATTGGCGACGCGATTCTCGCGCTGGGCATGGCCGTGGTCGCGGTCAACCTCATGGTCGGCCCGATCACGCTGCGCATGGCGTTGCGACAGGCTGGGGAGATTCCGGGCACCGCCAGCGCCACCAGCTCGGCCCCCACCGAAGACCCCGCCGACGAGCCGGACGGCTTGGACTGGGGCGACCTCGAGTCGCCCAAGCTGCGAACGATCGTCCAGGGCATCGCCGAAGCCGAGCAGGCTGCGGTGCGAACCTACGTGCGTGAGCGAATCACGCCCTGGATCGACAAGCGTGCCGCCCGGCTCGCAGACCCGCTGCAGGACGTGGCGGACGACCGTGAGGCGTTGGCGGCGATCGTCAACGTCATGGAGCACGTGCCGTCCGATGATGCGCCCGAGCGGGTCCAGGCCGCCTTGCGCCTGTTCGGCCGCCGCGTCAACGAGCTCGAACAGCTCGCGCCCGCGGTTACCGTGCCGCTCGAGGCGCACTTTCGGCGCCCGCAACCCAACGATTCGTTCACCGACGGCCTCCGCAAGCGCGCGGCTCGGGCGACCGATGCGCTGCGCCTGCGCTTCAGCAACCGGATCCGAGTGGTCCCCGCCCGGGCGACCGCGCGAACGCTGGTGGAGCCGCGCCTGGCGATCGCACTCGAGGAGACGCTGCGCAGTTGGTACCGCGTGGAGGTGCACATGCTCGAGGAGCTGCGGCGCTGCGCGCTTGGGCTCGTGCCCCCCGACGAGACCGCGACCGCAATCCGAGCCATCGCGCGCGCATTTGGGGAGGACGCCCTGGCCGAGCTCGAGCTGTCGTCGACACGGGGCGGCCGGGCGCTGGCCCGACAGTTCAGCACCGTTGGAAGCCCGGTCCAGCCAGGGTCCCGACTCCGATACTCGAAGGTCGAGCCCGAGCTTGCACAATGGCGCGCCCGTCTTATCGCCGATGCCGATGCCTGGGCCGGACGGCGCGATGCGGGGGTCCGGCTCGTTCGCATCGTGTGCGAGGTTGCGCTCACCGAGCAGCACGTCCGTGACCAGCTCGGTGACCAGCTGTTGGCGGTAGCCACCGATGCGTTTGCATTGGTCGGCGAAGAGGCGGCGGCCCAGCAGCGAAGGCTCTGCCAAACCATCGAACACGCCAAGGAGGTCACCACCCTCGATGAAGAAACGGTCGAGCGCCTGCGCATGGAGGTGGCGGCACTCATCCCCAAGCCCGTGCAAAAGAAGCTGCGAGGCGTGGGCGGCAAGCTGCGGCGCGCGACATCCGGAAATGCCCTGGGCACGATTCTGCGCGAGGCCAGCACGGAGCAGGCCGGTCGCGAGACGATCGTTCACTCGCTCGCCGCCCTCGTCGAGAGCCCACGCCCCGCGCGCGGAGAAGTCATCGTGCTCGACGTCGGAGAGGCCATCCAGGCCTATGTGTCGACCGAGCTGGCCCCCCGACTCGAAGAGCTGCTTGGACTGACGTGGTCCGCCTATGCGGCCGTTCGCGAAGCGATGAACAACTGCCAGAGCGCCGCGGAGTTCGTCATCTCGTCGATGCACCGCGAGGGCGAAGAGCCGCTGACGCCGTCCACGCTGGCGGAGCACCTCGGGGAATCCGGCCGATCGTTGTCGGCCGCCAACGAGACTGCGCAGGAGGCCTGGACCGCTCTCGAGATCCAGATCCGCGAGGCGCTGGGTGGCATCGAGCTGCACATCAACGAGGAGATCGCCCGAACCGCGGGGCGCACGACAAGCAAGACGAAGGCACGCAGCCGTCAGACCGCGCTCCAGCAGCGGCTTGTGACGCTGTACAAGCAGGTGGCGGAGCCGAGGGTCCAAGTGGCGCGGGGGTGGGTCCGCCGACTCCAGGGGGAGGCGCCACAGAGCCTTGGGCGCCACTACCGACTCCGTTCGGGGGCCGAGCAGGCCGACGCGGCCGACATTCGCGCCTACCTCCGCGACGCCGCGGCGGCCGTCGATGCCCAGCTCCCCTCGATGTATCGCGCGTTGTTCTCGACCAAGCCCGTTCGGGACCCGCGGTTGTTTGTGGCCTACCGGGGCGCGCTCCAAGAGGTCGTTCGTGTGGAGCGAGCCTGGCAGCAGGATGCGACAACGGGCAACGGCGTCCTGGTGGTTGGGGCGTCGGGTTCGGGGAAGAGCTCGATGGTTCACGTCGCGCGACTGAAGCTCTCGACGCGCCGCGTCATCGTCGTGCCCAACCGCAGCCGCGTAGAGGAGTCCCTGTTGGGTTACATCGCGCGCGAGCTGAGCTGCGCCGCATCGCCCCGTGAGATCGAGCAGGCGCTGTCCCGCGGCCGCACCGCGATCGTGATCGACGACCTGCACACGTGGATCGAGCTGGGGCCCGAGGGCGTCGCCGCGCTGGATACGCTGCTGTCGCTGGTCGTCGCGACCGGAGGGACAACATTCTGGCTGGCCGCGACCGCCGAGGAGTGGCTCGAGGGCATCAAGCCCCTGCTCCCGGTTGCGGCCGCATTCGCCCAGGTCGTACGCCTCCGCGGCGTGACCGAGGCGATCCTGGGAGACGTGATCGACTCTCGTCAGGCCCTCACGGGCTTGGCGATCCACTACCCCGCGGGCTGGCGCGCTCGATTGGTCGGTCGACTCATGCGTCGGCCGCCGCGCGAGACCTACTTGGCCCAGCTGACCGGCGCGACCCGAGGCAGCCTGCGACAATCCATCCGCACCTGGCTCCGGGCCGCTGCCGAGAACCCAGAGGTCAAGGGCGTCGATATGGGCGCGGTGGAGATGCGCTGGGGCTTGCCCTTTTTGAGTCAGCTTTCGGCAACTCAGGTCGGCGTTTTGGCCCTGCTGACCCGATTCGGCATGCGGCGGAGCGCGGACCTCGGCGATGCATTGGCGCTGCCCGTCGAGCATGTAGCCCGCGAGGTTCGGTTTCTGACCGCCGCGGGGCTGGTCAAGGAGAACGCTCCGTGGATCGAGATCCCCATCGCCGTCCGCGATGACGTCGCGGTCGCGCTGTCGCAGTTTGGCGCTGTGGTCGGGAGGTCGCGATGATCGCCCCCGCAGTGGGCGCCGCCGCGCCCGTCGCTGACGCATCCGCGATCACCGATCCGACGCTGTTCGGCAATGCGGTGGTTCAAGAGATCGCCCTCATTCCTCAAGTGTTCGGACTTCAGCTCGCGTTTTGGATCACGGTGGTCCTGGCGCTCACATGGCTGGCACGAACGGCCACCGCCGCGTCCGTCCGGGTCGTGTGGCGGTTTGGCCTCGACCACGATCGTCGGATGGCGCGCATCGTGCCGGTGGCGCGCGCGGTCATCGGGTGCATCGGCGCGGTCACCATGTTGCGCCCTGTGTTCAATCAGCTTCCTGTGCTGACGACCCTCACCGCGATGGTCACCGCGTTGCTCGCCTCGATCGCACTGCCCGGGCTCGTGCAGAGCGCAGCCGCTGGCCTCTCGCTGGCCGTGCGCGCACGTTACCGCGAGGGCGATCAAATCGAGATCGCGGGATACCGCGGCGGGATCCGCCAGCTGGGTCTCGTCCGGACTCAGTTGCGGGTGGAGGACGGCTCGATGGTGTGGCTACCCAACTCCATGCTGGACCGCGAGGCCGTCAAGGTCGATCGCTCCACGGGCGCCGCACCCGTGCGGATCCGATTCGAGATGCGGACATCCGAGCGCGACGCTGTCCTGGATGCGCTACGCCGCGCCGTCATGATGCTCCCGTTCCGACGCAGCGGCAGCTTGCCGCGGATCCGCCCGGCAACCGACGATGAGCGCGAATGGACGGTCGAAGTCCAAACATGGGCTATCCGTGAGCTCGACATCGTCAGACGCAGCCTGCGACGGACGGTCGACAGTGTCCTGGCCAACCATAGGGGGCAACGATGATCTTGCGCAGTTTGCTGGGCGCCATGCTCTGCAGCGTCATGCTGGCAGGCTGCAAGATCGAGCCTGTCGGCGAGATGAGCCCGGTGTCCGAACCCGAGCAGGTGGAGGGCTGGTTCTCCGAATGGGGGGCGGAGAAGATCGTGGACGAGGAGGCCTCCCTGGTGGAGGCAGAGCTGCGACGGCAGATGTCACTGCTGACGACCGCGGCGCTGCAAGGTCGCCGCCCGGGCACCGAAGGCGCAGGCCTGACCGCATCGCATCTCGAGCGGACAATGCACGAGATCGGGCTCTCTCCCGCTGGAGTCGGCGGCGGCTGGCGGCAGCCCGTGGTCGTGCGCATCAGGAATACCGACGACGGCCGGCTCGAGTTTCCTGCTGCGGATGGCGAGGGCGAACCGGTTGTGCTCCGACACGGCGAGGGACTCGTCCTGTGGCGCGAAGACGTCGCGGGGATGTGGGACGACGAGGACAAGATCGTCGACGCTGGCTGGGGAATCTCGGCGCCCGAGCTCGGGCATGATGACTACGCGGGACTCGACGTCAAAGGGCAGGTCGTTCTCGTGCGGGCGGGCGTGCCCCCCGATGCGGGGTTCGACGAGGCGCGGACCGCGATGTACTCCGAGCGCGACCGCAAGCTGGCGCGCGCGAGGTTGGCGGGGGCCGTGGGATGCATCCTCGCGACCGGCATCTTGCAGGCCGACCCCGCTTGGGCCCAACTCGTCGCCGAGCACCGCCTGCCCCGCGTGGCGGCATCGGGAACCGTGGTGCAGGACAAGAGCCCGCCTCCGCTCGTCGGCCTGCTGTCGGCCGAGGCCGAGGCCGCGACCCGGGCGTGGCTGCTCGCTATAGCTGCCACCGAGGAGGCTGTCCCCACGTTCAAGGCCAGCGTCACGACGACCGAGCGGACCGTCGTGGACCCCAACATCGTGGGGCGGATTCCCGGCGAGGAGCGACCGCAGGAGGTGATCATCGTGATGGCGCACTGGGACGCTGGCGGAACGAGCGCGCCGCTGGCGGACGGCGGCGGAGCCATCGACAACGCTTCGGGGGTCGCTGCTTTGCTCGCGATGGCGCGCAAGTCGACCGATTGGGTCCGCCGCGGTCGGTTCCCCGATCGGTCCATCGCGTTTGTCGCGACGGCCTCGGACAGCCTCGACCTCGCGGGCACGCGCGCGATGCTCTCGGCGGGGCCACTGCGGCGATCCGACATTGTCGCCGTGATCGCCCTGGATGCGCTGTCGGCCAAGCCGGCCGCCGCGGCGCTGGCGGCACTCGGGGGCGAGGCCACGACGCTCGGGGCACGCCTTCGCACGCTTCGCCCCTCGATCCGGTCGTTGGACTCTGCGCTCACCGACGACCTCCTGACCGCGTCCCATCGGCCAGTCCTCGAGGGAGGCATCCCCGCGATCACCCTGACCCGACATGATCCCGACGCCCCGGTCGAGGACGTGTACGACCCCACGGCGTCGACCGAGGACCTGCGTGAGGACGTTTCGCTGGTGTTTGAGTTGGTGTGGGCCTACGCCGAGTCCATCGATCGCCCTGAGGTCGTGGTGGAGCCCGCCAGCGAGCCCACCGAGCCCACCGAGCCCGCCGAGCCTGCGAAGCCGGAAGAGCCCGCGGCCCCGGGCGAGCCTGCGGGGTCCGACCCCGCGGCCCCCGACGACCCCGCGGCGGAGTAGCGCGCGAAGCCTACCCGGCCGAGCCGATCAAGCTCGACCCCGCGACGAACCGCTCCACACGGCACGCCGCGGCAAACCGCTCGGCAAAGGCACCTTCTCCGACAAACACACATCGGCCCAAAGTGCGGCCATGCATCCGCGCTGCCGCGCACAGGAGGCCGGGCATGGGCGGCCGACACCAACACTGCAAAGGCCCGGCCGGGTGTGCGCACGTGCTTGCCGTGAGCGTGATCCCAAGCGCCTGCTGCCAGCGCGGGAGTTCTTCTTCAACGCTGTCGCTGTCGCTGGGTGTCCACCCCACGGCGACGACCGGATCGCCCAGAGCCTTCAGTGCACTGCCCGCGGCATCCCCTGTGTCCGCGAGCTGGCGCAGCACGGCGATGTCGACGGCGACCCAAGACGGGCCCGTGGCCACAACGGCACGCGCAGCAAGCGGCTCGACCGCAAAGCCCTCTGCCTCGGTTGGGGTTTCGAACGCGGCCGTGTACCGAGCATGCACACTCGGCGGTAGCGCCGTCATGTCTTTGTTGCGGAGCGTACGTATCTCCGCTGGCCCCAGCAGCCCGCCGTGCGCAGCCAGCATGCGATCGACAACCCCGATCCGCGCATCGTCGACCCCCGCCTGCATCCACAGCACGCGCACGGGTACGCCATGACGCCACGCAACCTCCACCACCTCGTTTCGGATTGCGCGTGAGGGGTAGGTATTGTCCAGCACGACGCGTCGATTGCCTGCGGCCAGCGTGGCGTCCAGCTTGCGATGAAGCTTCGCCAGCGTCGACCCGGCCTCATCACGGTTGAGGCGCACGTACCCGGCGTCGACCAACCCCTTCGCGTGCACGGTCTTGCCGACGCCCTGCATCCCAACGGTCATCACCACGTCACCGTCGCCGTCCGGGGAGGGGCGCCGAGACGACGCGGGCGTCCGCAGCTGGAGCGCTACGGAAAATCGGGCATCGAGGTCCGCGAGCGCCTTGTCGCTCAGTGAGGGCGTCGCTCCGCAGGCGGCCCCCGTCACCACCCGCGTCGCCCCTGGCAGCGGCGTCACGGGGCCGAGCGACCGCAGCCAGGCCAGTACCACCTGGCCTGCGGGCATTGCTTCACGGGTCGCGACGTCGGCGACGACCCGGTCTTTTTCGGCGCGCCCCTTCCGCTTGGCGCCGCCCAGCGGGCTGTGCAGTAGCAGCTCGATGCCGTGCTCGATGCAGTATGCAACCACGCCGCCCCGCACCGCGGACATGTCCCATGGCGACAGCGCCACTTGGACGGCAGCCACCTCGACATGCCGCCGAGCTTCTTCGATCTGCTCCACGGTGACATTGCAAAGGCCCACCTTCCGGACGAGCCCGTCGCGCTGCAGCCGCTCCAGCGCGCGCGCGGACGTGCGAAGCGGGGTCTTCGGGTCTACCGCGTGCAGCTGATACAGGTCGATGCACGGCACGCCCAGCGCGTGCAGGCTCCGCTCGCAGGCGGCACGGAGGTGTTTGGCCCGCCCGTCGGGGAGCCAGCGCCCTCCCGGCCGGGTGAGCCCGCCCTTGGTCGCCACGCGGACCGAGTCGCCCGTCCACGTCGAGAGCACCGATGCGATGAGCCTCTCGTTGTGCCCCAACGCGCCGTCGTCTGGGCCGTACACATCCGCCGTATCGAGCAATCGAACGCCCGCCGCCAACGCAGCGCTCAGGACCGCGGTGGGGGACTCGCCGACCTCCGGAGTCGCCGACAGTCGCATGCAGCCCATGGCAGCGGTCATCCCCAGGAGTGTACGACGCCACCGGTCAAGGCTCATGCGCCCTGGTAGGGAGCAAATCGGTCCCGACTCAGGCGGCGACTGTTCAGCGCCGTCAGTTCCGCGTCCGGGTACGCATCCTTGTGCCCCTTGGGTAGGTGGCGCTTCACGAACGCAATGATCGTTCGTCGCGCACGGACCCCCGCCGCACTCCGCAACGCATCCATCTTGGTGGGCTCGCTATCGGTGAACTCGCCCAGATTCACCACGACGCTCTCCTCGCACTCGTCCCACACGTCAAAGAGCAGCCCACGCCGGGTCCGAGGAGGCTTGTCGCTCGCCCAGATGGCCAACAGATCGCGATGCAGCCGCAACAGCTGACGGTCGATGTTCTTCTCAGCGAAGTCGACGGCCATGTTGAGGCGCATGGGGCGAGTCGCCGCCAGCAGCCGCTGCTTGCGCTTGATCCAAAACCGAATCCCTCGGCTGGCCATGAGCCGCTCGGGGAGGCCGGCCATCGGGTCGAACCTCTTGCGCAGGTCATCGCTGAACTTGACTCGGCCGTCAGGGAGCAGCTCGGCGGACCACGAAGCCCCAGGGTCGGGGTCGTTGAACACGAGCCGCCCGTCCTTTGTGCGCTTGAAGCCGGCCTGAGCGGGCGTTCGGATCTGCTCTGCGTCGGCCGGATCCGGCATCGCCACGGCAGGGCCAGGACGCGGGGCGACAGCCACACTGCCCGCAGGGAGTTGTGGCGCGACGACGGGGCCCGCTTTGTGGGCGCCGCCGCGCAACCCGAGCAGCGCGACGCCGGTCGACGCTGGCGGAACGACCACCGCGGCGTCGTCGGCATCGGGGCCTTCGGACGTGCTGGCGGGGTCGGTATCCAACACCCCTGCTGCGGACGGCACGGCCTTGGGTGACCGGTCGGTCGACGGCCGCGACGGTGCTTGGCTCGGCGTTGGCGTCGAAGGTTGCTCCGACGTACGGGTGTCGTCGGTCGGCTCGGTGCGTGCAGCTTCGGCAGGGGGTGGTTTCACCGGGTCACGCACAGGATCGCGAGGCGCCTCTCCCCGACTTGGCAAGCTCTCGAGGAGCTCGACCTCCGTCCACTCCGCGACACGGGAGGGCTGCGCGCCCCGTTCCGCGGGCAACCACAGCAACGCCGCAATGAGGATCCCGTGGACCCCCACCGACACCGCAAGCGGTCCCCGAAGGCGCATCACCAGCAACACTAGCGCACTGAGGCGCCCGACCTGGACCAAACCGTCCCGCCTGTGTGGGCTGCGCTACGCACTAACCGCCGACCCGTGGGCTGGGCCGCCAGGCGACGGCGCGAATCGCCCGATTGCTCAGCAGCCGTTCGGAGACGCCCTCCGCCAGGTCGATGACGTCGATGCCCTCTCGGGTTGCGGCGGCCAAAACCCACTCATCGGACGAAACCGTTGCGTCGTGCATGACCGTGGACAACGCGCTCACACGATCCAAGTCTGTGCTGTCGATCGCGATGGCCCACCAGTCGGCGGGCAGCAGATGAACACCGTGGCGGACCGCGCGAGAGGGAGCTTGGAGGCTCGCCGAGCGCATGAGCAGCGGATTCTCCAGGATCGACACCAGCACCCCGCGACCGTCTGACGAGAACGTCGGAAGCCCCAAGTCGTACACATCATCCGCGCGGACCATCGTTCGGATGGGTTCCCCCTCCGAGTCCGCCAAAACAACGCTCCGACTCAGCGTCTGCGGGTCGATGGCGACCCACGCCACGTACTGGCCGTCGGGCGACACCGCGGGCTCCGTGGCCCAGGGCACCTCAACCTGGACCTCCCCCGTGTCGCGGCGTGCCCGCACCACCGCGAACGAAGCTTCGGCCTCATCGCTGGCCGGATGCTGTGCGACGTACCAAACAGACTCTCCGTCGGCCGACCAGGTTGGGTACAGCGACCACTCGCCGGGCCCTTGCTCACCGAGCACCGTCACGGGTCCTTCGGCACTGAGCTCGACCAGCGTGCTGCGATCGAAGCCCGCCTCGCCCTCCTGCGCGGGTGCCGTGTAGGCCATGAGCACTTCGCCAGACTCCGGGTGCACCGCCACATCGTAGGCAAACGCACCGCTGGGGATCGTGAAGATCGTCTCCACCGCCTGCGTCTCGAGGTCGAGGGTCGCGACGCGGAAGTCCGGGGGACCGTGCTCCTCGAGGAACACGACCTGCCCGGACAGCGCCAGCGACGACGCGGGCTCATCGGCACCCGACGAGCCGCCATCGCTCGACATGCCGCCATCGCTCGACATGCCACCATCACATGCGGCGAGCAGTAGCGCGGCGAAGACGGCCCTCATCACCTACTGGCCACCCGGTGGCATCATGCCGCCGCCTTGGTCCGCCACCACACCGTGGTAGCAGGGAATGCTGTACGGCGCCGATTCGGTGAGGTGGTAGTGATAGACGCCATCCGGGAACTCTGGGGTCGCCCCGTTGTGTCCACTGCACTCGTCGAGGTCCGAGGGCACCGCCCCGCCCTCTCCCGAAGGCCCGTACACTGCAAACCCGTCGAGCAGCAAACCGATGAGCGAGGCATGAGCTCCGTCGGCGTCCACGACGTCGGTGATGCAATACGGAATGCCGTGATAGTGGTACGTGCCGCCGTCGGGAAGCGGGTGGCCGTTGCACGAGTCGAGGAACGGGATCCCGCCGACGTCGAAGTTGTTGTCGACGGCCACGGTTACCCCGTCCCCCTCATAGGGGTTGAAGTAGACGCCACCGCTGATCGCGATTCCGATCGAGCCGCTGCTCGTGTCGGTCGTGGTCTCGGAGTACTCGGGCGACGCGGGAATCGACATTGACGTGGCCGACTCCACCACCGCAATGGTTGTGTTGTCCATGAGGCCATAGGCTTCGAGGACATCGTGGTTGGGGTAGCCGTCGCTGCTGATCTCGATCGTGTCTCCGTTGACCACCAAGGTCATGTCGTCTGCCCACATCGCTCCGAGGACCGTCTCGGCGTAGTCGTCGCCGACGGCGCCCGTGGCATCCGCCCCATCGTCATCGGCATCGTCATCGGCATCGTCATCGGCATCGTCATCGGCATCGTCATCGGCATCGTCGGCCGAGTCGCTGCCCGCAGCTGTGCCGCCGTCGGCATCACCATCACCCGACGAGTCGTCACCACAGCCGAGAACAACCGCACAACAAAGAACAAAGGCAGGGATAGGCGCGCGTAGCATCGTCGTCGATCTAGCAAAAGTCGCGCCGCCGCGGCCCAACAAGATCACGAAGGCTTGCACCCGCGCGGCATCGCGCGGGCTGCAGTTTCCGCAGGAGCATGCTGCGACAACTGCAGGGAGGACAATCCCCCACCTCAGAACGAGACGAGCCCAGCCCCAGCCGGGTCTTCGTCGTCACCCACGGGCAGATTGTTCCCCACCCCCAACTGGCCCCGCGAGTTGAGCCCAAAACAGACCAGCTGTCCGCCCGTGACGCGGGCGCAGGTGTGGCGGACCCCAAGATCCATGTCGCGCGGGCTGAGCCCCACGCCCAGGTTCACCGCGACGTTCGGCGCCGCGAGGTGGGGCATCACGTCGCCGTAGCCGAGCCGCCCGTCGCCCCCCAAACCCCAGCAGCGCACCTCGTTGGTTTGAAGCACCACGCACGTGTGCGACCCGCCCGCATACACGCCAACCGCCGCCCCGCCCGCGCTCACAAACTGGACGAACCGGGCGATCGTCTCGTCGTCGCCTACATCCTCGGCGTCGCCGTATCCCAGCTGCCCGTCGCCCCCCTCCCCCCAGCATTTGACCGCGCCATCATCGAGCAACGCACACGTGTGCATGAGACCCGCGGAGAGCTGCACAATGGCGGCGGTGAAGTCGATGATGTTCCCGTTGGCACTGGGCGGCTCATCGTCGCCGATGTCGGGCGTGGTCGTCCCGTTACCGAGCTTCCCGCTGGTGGCGCGTCCCCAACAACGCGCATCGCCTCCCTCCAGCAGGGCACACGTGTGCTCGCCCCCAGCCACAACCTGGGTCGCCACGCCACCCACGTCGACCGGGGCAAAGATATTCGGGTGCTCGTTGTCACCCACGACCGCAACCGCGAGTGACCCCAGTCGCCCGTACTGATGGTTGCCCCAGCACCGCACATCGCCGCCTTGAAGCAGCGCACACGAATGCTGAGAGCCGCACGTGACCGCCAGGGCCACACCGCCAATCTCGATAGGGTCGATGTCGTCGGGGTTCTCGGTGTCACCAATCGTCCCCGTGTTGCTGCCCGTTCCGAGCTTGCCCTGCCCGCCGTCGCCCCAGCACCGCACGTCGCCATCGGCCAGCGCAACGCAAGAGTGCAGCGGCCCGGCACACAGGTCGACAACGGGGGCTCCGAGCGAAACAAAGGCGTGGTCCGCGGGCGTGTCGACCAGCCCGATGTCGTCGGTATTGCCGTAGCCCAACCGCCCTCCTCCACCGCGTCCCCAACACTTGACCTGCCCCGCGTGCGTGCGTGCGCACGTGTGCTCGTCCCCCAACGCCACCTGCGCCACCCCCGTGGAGACCTGGCAGTCGGGCTCGCACCCGTCGTCTTGCACACGGTTTCCGTCGTCGCACGCCTCACCCAGCTCGAGGCGGCCGTTGCCGCACTCGGTCGGGGTGCAAACATCCTCCACACAAGACGTTCCACGCTCGCAATCCGGGTGCATCTGGCACGGGCAGCCGGGCGACGCGGGAAGAGTGCAGCCCCCCGTGTCGGTGTCTCCGGAGTCCATGGACACAACGCCAGTCGAGTCCGCCGCGGTCGAGCCGGCATCCGTCCCCCCTTGGCTTGGGCCGGTCGATGCGACCGAGACGCCGGTCGTACTCGCGGCGGACGACGTGCCATCGGCATGGGCCCCCGTCTGAGTCGCGCCTGATGAGCCGAAGGTGCACCCGGCGACGAGCATCAACACTCCACATCGCGGCACCCCCTTCATCCCGCCAGCATACCAAAGGTGACCTCAACCCCGGCGAGTCGAGTGTCACGGGTCCGCCGCACGCGGTGACCAACCACCGCCGATATGGGATCGCAGGCCGATGGTTCCCCGCACATTGTCGCTGTGATACCCATCAGGGATGATTCCGCGCACGCGTGTTGGAGCCCTCCTGCTGGGCTTGCTAGCGACCTCCGCGTGCACCTCGGATGAGTGGCCGGTCACCGAGCCCGATGGCGGCGACGACGACAGCGCCACCGCGGGAGCCGACGACGACGAAGGATCCGTCGACAGCGCCCACCTGGAGGTCTTTGAGCCCGAGGGCGCGTCGATCTTCATGATCGACGAGGCGATTCCCCTGCTCGCCGAGCTCCGCGACGACGATGACCTGCCCGTGGATTTTGGAGACGTCGTCTGGAAAGCTGACGCCGTCGAGCCCACGTTGTTGGTCGGCCTCGACGGCGAGGTCGTCCTTCCGCCGGGTCGCCACGACATCACGGCCATTGCACGACTCCCCAACGGCGACCGCCTGGAAACGCGCGTCGAAGACGTGCGGGTGCAGTCCCGCTGGACGGGCCACTACGAGGGCACCGCGACGCTCAACGTCGAGGTGGTCTTCATGGATTTCCCGCTCTCCGTCGCGTGCCAGGGCCCCGTTGAGTTTTTTGTCGACGTCACGGGCGAGATGGTCGACATCATCCCGGGCACCTGCAGTCTGAGCCTCGTCGTCTTGGATGTCATGGCCAGCTACGAGATCACGGGCGAGTTCGACAACGGCCTCGCCAGCGGCACGATCAGCTACGATCTCGATACGCTCGGCTCTGTCGACATGGAGTGGACGGGCGCGTTCATCGAAGACGGCTTCGGCGGAAGCTACGACGGCAACGTCTCGATCCCATTGGTGGGCGATGCGCCTGCCGATGGGGTCCTGTCGCTCCGACGCACGAGCCCGTTCGTCGACTAAGACGCGACCCACGGTCGACGCTCTGCCTTACTCCCGCGAACCGACGCCGTTCGTCGGCGGGCATGCCCTGTTCCGCCCAACAGCCCGCCCGCATTCTTCCCGACCGGCTCATCTGGTAGCCTCTGAGGTTCTGGCCGCCAGCTACTACACCGACAAGGTCTCCGTCGTGGTGGGCGCCAGTTCAGGCATCGGCCGCGCGGTGGCGGAGCGTCTCGCCAGAGACGGCGCGCACGTCCTTGCCGTTGGCCGTAGCGCCACCGCGCTCGGCGAACTGGAGGCCGAGCTTCGTGAGGCGGGCGTGCGGATCGAGACCGCCGCAGCCGACGTCCGCGACGAGGAGGCGATGAACGGCATCATCGCTGGCGTGGTGCAGCAGCACGGCCGTATCGACCTGCTGTACAACGGAGCGGGTTTTGGGCTGCTGGGCTTTTGCGAAGAGACGTCGCTCCGCGACTGGGAGCGGATGTTCGCCGTTTGCGTCAAGGGCGTCGTACACGGGATCCACGCCGCCTACCCCGTGATGTGCGAGCAGGGGTTCGGCCAAATCGTCAATGTTGCGTCGCTGGCTGGGCTGATCCCACTCCCTGCGTCTACGGCTTACGTTGGGGCCAAGCACGCAGTGGTTGGCCTGTCGCAGTCACTCCGACTCGAGGCCCGACGTCACGGAGTGTCGGTTTCGGTGGTGTGTCCCGCCGCAGTGGAGACCCCGATCTTCGACGAGTCGCGCTCGCGCTACGTCAACTTCGACGCCGAGAAGATCATGGCGGCGCGTCCCGGAGGCGTTCTCACCGCCGACGCCTGTGCGAAGAAGATCCTCGCCGGGGTCCGACGCAACCGCGCGATCATCACGCCGGGCCCGGCCCGCATCCTGTGGCTCATGCACCGTTTTTTCCCCGCGCTGACGCAGTGGATGATGAACCGTATGGTCCGGTCACTCGAGGAGGCGCACAGTCCACCCGAGGCGCCCGGGAGGCTCAGCAGGACCAAGGCCGGAGGAGAGTAGGACGTTGGGCAGCATCACCACCGGTTCCGGACACAAAGTCGCCATGGTAACCGGCGCGGCCCAGGGGATCGGTCGCGCACTGGCCCGACAGCTCGCCGCCGACGGCGTCGTCCTCGGCCTGATCGACAACAAACGCGAGGCCCTCAATGCCACCGCCGAGGAGCTGCGGTCGAGCACCACCGTCGAGACGTTTCATGCCGACGTTCGCGACCCGGTCGCGATGGAGCGCGCGACGGCGACAATGTGCGAGAAACACGGCCAACTCGACCTCTTCATCAATAACGCCGGGGTCGGAATCCTCGGTGAGGTCCGCGACCACGAGCTCGAGGACTGGCGGGAAGTCGTGGACACGAATCTGTACGGCACGATCCACGGGGTCCACGCGGCCTACCGCCGTATGATCGCGCAGGGGAGCGGGCACATCGTCAACATGGGGTCGCTGGCGGGCGGGCTTCCGTTGCCAGGCAACATCGCCTACGTCGCCAGCAAGGCTGCGGTGATGAACCTGACGCTGGCGCTACGCTCCGAGGCCGAGCTGCACGGCATCGGCGTTACCCTTGTCATGCCGATGGCGGTGTCCACGACGATGCTCGCGGAGGCCAAGTCACTGCGCATCGACGCGGAGGCGGCCCGAAGGGAGTTCGTCGGCCCGTCCATCACGCCTGAGGAGTGCGCCCGCCAGATCCTGCGGGGCGTCGCCCGCAACCAGGCGGTCGTTCGCCCCCACCTGGCCAAGGTGCTTTGGTTTTTTCACCGCTTTTGCCAGATACCCCTCGGCTTTTTCTACCGAAAGGTCACGCGCACGGTCGCCCGACTCCGCCAGGCCGACACCGCCGACCCCAACGCGCCAAGCCCAACGGCGAATCAAGCCGAGCCCCCACCGCGGTAGCGATTCACTCGCACAGCTCTCTTGCGGAGCCGCTACGGGATCTTCACGCGCATGAGCGTGTAGTGGAAGCTCTCGTACATGACCTCATAGCCCGCGCGCAGCTCGCTGGGCAGCTGCCCGCGCAGGCGCTTGGCATTGGGCGTGATCGTGGCAAACCACAGCGAGGCGCCCTGCCCTGAGTGCTCCAGGACATACTTGTCCATGTACTCGCGCATCTTCTTGGGGCGGTGGTCTTTCATGACCCAGATGTCGCCCTTGGTCATGAACGTCTCGCCGCGGTAGTAAAACCACCAGCTGATGATGCGGTCGTTGTCGGTGCGGTTGTCAAAGTAGACCCGCATCATCGAGCGCTGCGACCAGTTCTCAGAGGCGGCCGGGATGTAGTCGTCGATGACCCAAGCGGTCGTCAGCCCTCCCGCGAGGACAAACGCCGACACCGCAACGCGGTACCGCGCGACCATCAGCGCCAGCAAGCCCAGGGCGAACGGTGCACACACCCACCAGGCCAGTCCCACCTCGGGGCCCCCCTTGGTCCACATCGACGTGTACAGATACGTCGTGAGATGGGCGAGCCATGCGGGGCTGATCTCGAGGTCTCGCAAGACGCCGTACATGATGGCGAGCCCCATCACGGATCCAACGGCGAGCCCGGTTCGTGAGCCACGGTTGCGTCCGGCCAGCAGATCGTCGAGCCACAGCCCGACCAGTGCCGCCAGCGGGGGCAGGCACGGAAGGAGATAGTGGTAGTACTTGGTCGCGGCGTAGCTGAGCGTAAACAACGACGCGAGGCCCCACAGCAGGACAAACCGAGCCATTGCGGTGCGCGGGTCCTGCGTTTCATCAGGCTCGCAATCGGCTTGTACCGCAGACGCCTGGACGCCTTGCGCCCCGCCGTCCGCGTCTTTGTTCGCGTCGTCCTCCGCGTCGTCCGCCGCCGGCTTCCTCCCGACGATCTGCGTCGCGAACGCGCGCGCTCCGGCCCACAGCGACAGCGGCATCACGGCCGCCCACGGCAGTGCCGCCAAACCGAACGTCTCAAGATAGAACGAGAAGCCGCCGACGGCCTGTTTCTGCTCTCCCGTCGAGAAACGCTGCAAGTTGTTGACGACGATGAGCTCGCTGAAGAACTTTTCGCCTCGGTACAGCAGCATCGCGTGGTGCCACGGGAAGCCGGCCAAGGCGAACAACAGGATGCCCGTTGGCAACCCACACACGAGCAGCAGCTTCCACCGCTTGGAGACGATGAGGTGCACCAACACCACCAAGCCAATAAGACCTGGCCCAATCATCCCCTTGCCGATCAGCGACAGGCCCGCGGCGAGGTACAAGATGCCCATCCAGGCCTGGCTGCGCCGTACCCACGTCACACTGCGGACGAGCACGACGACGCACAGCGCCCAGTAGATGAACATGTGGGTCTGGATGTCGCGCAGGCCCTCTGCAAAGCGCTTGTTCTTGCCGATGGCTTTCCAGGCGCTAGGGTCGTAGCTGTGCTGGTGGATCACCGCCAACGGAACGACCACCGCGATCACAAACAGGACAAGGAACGCCAGATGCGCGCGGTCCCACGGAATCGACTTGCGCCCTCGCCCACGTCGCCGCAGTTCACGGTCGGGCTGCAGCCACGCCATGGCCCAGGCGCCCGCGGCCAGCACCACGGGCCCCACAAAGAACATGTCGGTCAGTGCCTGACGCGAGACGATCGCCCACTGCGGCATCGTGCACAGGACAACCGCGGCCAGCACCCCTGCTCGAGGTGAAACCAAGCGCCAGATCACCCACCCCAAGAACGCCGCGCTCGACAGCCCCGCGATCATGCTGGGCAGCCGGATCGCCAGCTCCGGCCAGAACCCAGCCACCATCTCGGCGGGATCGCCACTGGTACCGACGCCGAAGATCTTCATCGACAGCGCCATCAGCCAAAACGGCAGCGCGGGCTTGGACCAAAAGGCCTTCTCGAAGCTCCCGTCGGGACCTCCGTTTCCGCCGCGCCAGTACGTATCGACCGGGTCGTGGCGAACCAACATCTGCCGGGCCACCTCGCCGTAGTGCGTCTCCCACGGGTCCCACGCGCCCGCGGCCGACATCGACACAAAGTAGATGGCCAGGATCACGACTGCCGCGACCAGCGCCCAGACGATCGGGCGCTGCCACCATCGGTCTGGCGATCGGACGAGGGGCGACTGCACGCGGGCCCAGGCTATGCGAGTCCACCCCGGGCATGCCAGCCCGGGCGTCGAGACATCGGTTGAGGTAGGCTCCGGACCACGTGAGCACCCTGATGAGCGTGGCAGATGTGCGCCGTGCGGCCGCCCGGATCGAGGGTCGCGTGGTGCGAACCCCGGCGATCCGCAATCGCGCGCTCGACGAGGCCTCCGGGCGCGAGCTGTGGCTCAAGGCCGAAAACCTGCAGCATGTCGGTGCCTTTAAGGCCCGTGGAGCCATGCACGCGGTGGGGCGGCTCCCCAGCGAGGCGCGGGAGCGCGGTGTCATCACGTTCAGCTCCGGCAATCACGCTCAGGCGGTGGCACTGGCCGCCAAGAGCTACGGCTGCGCCGCGACGATCGTGATGCCGACCGACGCGCCCGAGATCAAGGTCGCGGGAGTGCTGGCACTCGGCGGTGAGGTCGTGCGCTCCGGAACCACCTCCGACGAGCGCAAGGCCACCGCCCTTTCGCTCGCTGAGGGCTCGGGCGCGACCGTCATCGACCCTTTTGACCACGCCGACATCGTGGCGGGCGCAGGCACGGCAACGCTGGAGCTGTTCGAGCAGGTCGCGGCCGCAGGGAGCGACCCGCTGGATGCCTTGCTCGTTCCCGTCGGCGGAGGCGGTCTGCTCGCGGGAGCGTGCCTCGTCGCCGAGGGAACGTCGACAAAGGTCTTTACCGTCGAACCTCATGGCTGCGATTCGATGGCCAGGAGCCTCGAAGCCGGGGAGCGCGTGCCCGTCGTCCCCGGCCCCACAATCGGTGACGGCCTCAAGCCGGTGACCGTCGGCGAGCTCAACTTCGAGGTCGCCAAACGCACCGTGGCCGGCTCGTACCGAATCACCGACGAAGCGATGGGTCGAACCTTGGTCCGATTGCTCGTCGCCGCCAAGGTGCTCGTCGAACCGTCCGGGGCCGCCGCGCTCTCGGTGGCGTTGGACGGCGAGCTTCCGTCCCAGTTCCAGCGCGTGGGTGTGCTCTTGTCCGGCGGCAACCTTCAGCCCCAGCAGCTCGCACAACTCGTAGCGCAGTACGGCGATATCGCATGAGACGCTCCAACCACACGGCCGCCCTCCTCGGCGCCGCCCTCCTGCTCGCCTGCCCCGCCCGCGACGAAAACGGCCGGTCCACCGCAGCGACCCCAGAGGGCAAGCCTGCATTCGACCCGCACACGCCCACGGTCGTCGAGCCCCCGGACACCACCCTCGCCGATGCGCGCGAATCGGCGCACCATGTCGTGTTCGCAGACCGCACCTCGCAGGCCTATCTGCTGCTGCTGGACGGCCCCTCGCCCAAAAAGCCCACGCGAGACGAGCTCGCCAAGCTGGTCACCAAGCGCATGCCGGCCGCAAAGTACGAGGCCGAGCTGGGGCTCTTGCACAAGCTGGTGGCCGCGGTACCTCCCCCCCCAGGGTTCGAGGGGCTTCCCGAGGACGAAAAGGCGCGGCTCATGCAGGAGGACTTGCTCGGCCTGCACATCGACATTTTCCCAATGGCGCCCCAGGGGGAAGAGCCGTTGATCGCGATGGAGCTGCTCACCGAGCCCGTGCTCACGCGCGACCTATCGCCCGAGGAGCACGCCGCCCTACTGACGCGCAAATGGGCCGTGCTCCTGCGCGCCGACTACCGCAACCAGTACGCCGTTCGTGGGCTGCGACTCCTGCAGACCCTCGTCCGAGTCTACGCCATCGAGCACAAGGCGTTCATCCACGACCCCGACACCAACGAGACGATGAGCACCGTCTCGTTCACCCGCCGCCGCCTCAAGGCCACGATCGGCAACATCGCCGATCAGATAGCCGTTGTCCCGTTCCCCGATGACGACGGGAAGATGCGATTGACCACGCGCGGCATGCGACGTTTCGGCAGCGTCGACCTCGAGCTGCACAGCTTGCCCCGAGACCCGGCGATCCTCGACAGAGCCAGCGGGCTGCTGCTGGGTGTGGCGTATCGCATGGTGCGTGAAGGCGAGTTCAACCCGCAGGGGTTCGCCGTCGAAGCCGACGACGTCATCGACGTGACGCGGCGAGATATCGAGCAGGCCTACGCGGGCCACCGGGCCAAGCTCGCGCCCTGCGACACGTGCGCGGACCCGCTGCCGATTCACCTGGTCGAGCGCGCCACCAAGCCGACAGACGCGCACGAGCACGTCGTCGCACGGGTCGTCGCGCCGCGTGCCGAGAGTGATGCCGCCGAGTACGACCACGGCGCCTGGGCGTTGTCGGCGATGGACACCCTACTGGGCGCCCAGTAGCGCCTGGCTCAACGGAGGTCGCCACGCTATCGTCGGCGCCTATGGGCTCGGCGAACGCGATGCCACCGCTGGTTTGGATCGACATGGAGATGTCGGGTCTTGACCCAAAGAAATGCCACATCCTCGAGATCGCCACGATCGTCACCGATGGTGATCTCAACGTCATCGCAGAGGGGCCAGAGTTGGTGGTGCACCAGCCCGATGCTGTGCTCGACGCGATGGATAAATGGTGCACGGATCACCACGGCGCCAGCGGACTGACCCAGGCCGTCAAGGACTCGAAGGTCAGCGTCGAAGAGGCCGAGGCCCAAACCCTCGCCTTCCTCAAGCAGCACTGTGCCGCGGGAAAATCGCCGCTGTGCGGCAATTCCGTGTGGCAGGATCGGCGCTTCATCATCGACTACATGCCGGAACTGGATCAGTTTCTCCACTACCGGATCGTCGACGTGTCCTCGATCAAGGAGCTCGGACGGCGCTGGTATCCCAACATGACAAGCCCGCGAAAACGCGAGTCGCATCGCGCGCTCGATGACATCCTGGAGTCAATCGCGGAGCTCCGCCATTACCGAAACACGCTGTTTGTGCCGACCAACGACTGAGTCGGCCGTGCGCCGCCGCCACCTGCTAGAGTCGACCGATGCCCCCTCTCGCAGCCACCCTCGCTCTCGCGGCGATGTTCCTGTTCCCCAATCGGCGGGCGCACGATCACCTCACCGACCACAACTGGCAGCTCGAGATCGAAGGGGTCACCCAAGGCGCGTTTGCAGAGGTCTCTGGCTTGGACTCCGAGACGGAGGTCGTCAAGTATCAGGATGGGAACGACCTCATCCTCCGCAAGCGCTCGCGTACAAAGGGTGAGGCGGTGGTCATGACGGCCCACGCAGAGCTCAACGATCCGTGGCCCAAAGAGATGCTGGGCCGCAAGGGCGAGACATTCGACGCAAACATCCGCCTCGTCGCCAACGCGGGCTTCAAGACGTACGCGAAGGGCAAGGGCGTCTGCGGATGGAAGCTGCGCAAAGTCGTACTGACCGACGTGCGAGTCCGTGTCGACAAGGCTACGGGGCTCCGCGAGGTCAAGCTCGTGCTGCAGCCCAAACGCATGCGTTCGGACTGCCACAAAGCCGCAACGTTCAAACGCTAGCGAACGTCGGGCTACCGCGCCGCCCGTTTGCGCAAGTCGGCCGCGATCATCACCCAGGAGGTGATGGTGGCCACCGCGGCGCCGATCGACGCTATGATCGCGACCGCGAGTGCTGAGCCTTGGTTGCTGACCGCGTTCGTCACCAGCCACCAGCCCAGTGCGCTCCCCAGCGCCAGTGCACCGCTCACGGCCCCGACAATCTTGGACGCCGTGCGCGTGGGAGAGCGCGAGTCTTCTGCGATGTCCGCACCTCCACTATCGGCCGCGAGGAGGACAACCGCCCCGGCCACACAGTAGAGCAGCCAGTAGCCAAGGACGCTCCACGGGCTGACGGAGCGCTCGGACATCGCTGGCGAGTATACCCCGAAGGGCGCCCGCTATCCCTCGGGCACGAAGTCGTGGCAGGCCGCCCCGATCTCGGCGACTGCATCGTTGAAGAACGGGGCGTAGTCGTCCAGGCACACGGACGCCCATGAGCCGTACTCGAACGACTCCACGAACTCCCGCAGCCGCGGGCTGGCTTCGGCGCCATCGCCCGTCGCGCTGTCGTAGGGTTCACAAACCCCATCGTCGACATCGGTGTCGCCGAGCAGGCCGAGCACAACGACCTTTTCTTCGGCGCCGTGCTTCGTTGCCGTAAGGACTTCTCGCCACAGCTCCGGGTCTCCGGGCGAGTCCACCTGACCGGGCACGTCGCCTTCGTTCTCCTCCTCGTCGGTGATGATCGTGACCACGAGGATCGCGTCATCGCGCAGGAAGCCCTCGTTGCAGCCGCCGGGTAGTGAGTGCGTGGTGAGAGCCTGCGCCATCGACCAGATCGGCTGCTCAGAGCCCGACCCCTGCACGCCAACGGCCCCAACGCAGCTGAACACGTCCGCGAGTCCGCCATCGGCCTCGGTCGAAAAACGCTGTCCCGAGTCCTGCCCCGCCAGGTCGCACGGCTGCCCGTCGGCCGAGGCAACGCGCCCCGCCCCGATCGCAGTTTCGCACTGCTGTGATGCCTGCGGGCCAAACACCGTGCCCGTGGTGACCACCATCATATGATAGTCGTACTGAGCGATCGCATCTTCGACCCCGGCCATGAACCCCGGCAGGCCGTCGATGAGGCGGGCTTGCTCATCCTCCATCGAGCGGGAGTCGTCGATGACAAACAAGAAGTCGATCTCGGTACACGCGTGGTCAATCCCAGCGGGCAGATCGAGTTTGATGGGGTCCTCGAGCTCGCCCGCCGATTCCCTCGAGGGCTCTTCGCCGCCAGACGACTCGCTCCCGTCGAACATATCCGAGAGTGAATCGGTCGCGGCGACAGCCTCAGAACGAGACGGCGAATCACAGGCTGCGGTGCACAGGATGGCCGCCAGGAGATAGATATCGGTTCGCATGCGTCAGCCCGGAGGTGTGAAGTCGGTGCAGGCGTTGTCGATGTCGGCAACGGCCTCGTTGAAGAAGTCGGAGTAGTTGTCGGCACAGACCGAGGTCCACGAGCCGTACGGCAGCGACTCGACCAACTCTCGGATCCGCAGGGCCGGCTCGGCGCCGACGCCTTCCTTTTGCAAATCGTAGGGTTCGCAGACGCCATCCTCCAGGTCGCTGTCACCGACCAGCGCCAGCATGACCAGGGCATTGTCGTCGCCTCCCTTGGCGGCCACGAGGCCGTCGCGCCAGACCCC
>Ga0316189_10000916_pt1 | contig 29433 bp, 29 predicted proteins | sample LowCovwburrow_MG_FD_204930 | JGI IMG/M metagenome (GOLD analysis project Ga0316189, IMG submission 204930) | Coastal sediment microbial communities from Maine, United States - Lowes Cove worm burrow | ecosystem: Environmental > Aquatic > Marine > Coastal > Sediment | place: USA: Maine...
TCCAGCTCAATGCATCAGTGATGATTTCGCTCGCCCCGGTCTGTGCGCAATCGCCATGTGCAATAAGCAAACGTTCCGGATTCCAGGATAACAATTTTTCACGAGCAACCCGGGCCGCTCCCCGCTTGAGAAAACTTGCCCGCCACTCGCGTGGTGTGCTGCCCTGCTCGCCGACCAGACTGTCCATGCGCATCAGTCGTCCTTTCCAGCCGGTCATTTTCACTTCGGGGTGGCGCTGGATCAGGTCACAGACGATCGCACAGCTGGATGGGCGATGGAAGAACACGACCTCTTCCATTGCAACCGAACCATGGAATATGACCTGGTCTATGTCTGTGGCCCAGGCAGGGTCAGCCTCGTCGCGTAGCTCGTCATCGAATTTCAACTCAGGCTTTCTCTTTGCCAGGCCGGGTGGAGCGTATAACCGGGCCTCCGGCCAGCGCCTGGACCATTCGGAAAGAAACAGGTGATGAATCTTGTTGGGCGAGACAATGAAACGCACGGGGCCGACAGACTCAACCGAATTGGCGAGTTCATCACTCAAAGCAACGGGCGACCATACCCATGCACTGCCGTCCGTCAGCCGGATAACCGCCATTCGGGTTGGGTATGGGAAGCCGTAGAACGAGACGGTAGGTCCATCAGCAAAGTACAGAGACTGTCCGAACTCCTGGAGCATCAAATCAGCATAGCCAAGCATCATTCAGCAAGCAAGCAGTGCGCCCGCAGGGTGAGCCACAGGGATGTGGCGAGTCGACCTCACATTCTGTGGCCTCATGGGCGGAGGCGGAGCAAGTGTTCTTCAATACTCCTTTGCTTGTTTTGGAAGACATAAAGCACAGTAGACGTGAACTGCGATTTCATGCCCTGGGCAAGACGGACAAAGTGAGACTACTACACTTAACATTCACTCTGCGCCACGCGGAGGAAAAGATAAGAGTTATATCAGCCAGAGATATGCATCGAAAAGAGCGAGCGATTTATGAACAAGCAAATTAAGGCCATACCGGAATTTGCCAACGAGCAGGAAGAGCGGTTGTTCTGGGAGCAGAACGACTCTACCGACTATGTTGACTGGAACAAGGCCAGTCCGGTGGTTCTTCCCAACCTGAAGCCAACAACAAAGACGATTTCACTGCGCCTGCCACAGCACTTGCTGGATTCCATCAAGGCAGCGGCACACTCACGCGATGTCCCTTATCAGTCGCTGATCAAGGTGTGGTTGCAAGAGAAATTACACGATCAATGAATGGTGCCCAGGGGCGGAATCGAACCACCGACACGCGGATTTTCAATCCGCTGCTCTACCGACTGAGCTACCTGGGCATCAGGGTATTCAAGGAAGGCGCAGTATTAAACCTTTTGGGGCTCACAAAGTCAACCTAAAGCAGGCCGAAAATCAGCCCGTACAGCGTAAACTGCATCGTGTGATAACCCGCATTGATCAGCCACAGCTTCAGGCTCTTGAGCTCGAACAGGTAGTTGACGCCGAACGACGTAGCCACCCAGGCCAGGCCAACACCAACACCGGAATGAAAGGCCATGAAGAAACTGGCTTCGGGGCCGATGACCATGGAAAACGCAACGGCAGCGACCAGGCAGAGCAGGAACGAAACACCAAAAATCTTCAGCTTGTTGGCAGCCGCCAGTTGTTCGTCGCTGAGTCCGGTTTCACGCTGCCAGGCTTTACCAAACAGCAACGGTGAATACCATAACCCTCCCAGTGCAAAGGCCGAAAAAGCCGCAATCAGCGATGGCAGCCACTCGAAAGGCCTCATTCCGGCACGTATCCTTCAGGCGCTTCAGACCCTTCTCCAAATAGGAATTTCTCCATCTCAACCTCCAGGTATTTACGGTGTTCGGGGTTGATTGGTGACAGCCGGTTTTCGTTGATCAGCATGGTCTGGTGGGCCAGCCATTTCTGCCAGGCTTGCTGCGAAATATTTTCAAAAATGCGTTTACCCAATTCACCAGGGTAGGGCTGGAAAGCCAGGCCGTCCAGTTCGTCATTCAACGCGTGGCAGTGTACTTTTCGGGTCAATTGAGTTCTCCGTTGTTCAGTTTTTTCAGCAGGTTACTGACCGGCCTTGGAAGGCCGAGGTCACCCTGTTGTGACGGGGTGAACCAGCCAAGATTTGCAGAGCATTTTACCTGTGTTCCTTCTGCAGCAGTAACAAGTAGCGGATGAATGGTCATCCGGATGTGACTCAGCCGGTGCTCGAACGATGGCCGATGCTGCGTTTTCGCCTTTGCTATGCCCAGTGCCGCCAATGCTTCCGCTTCCGTCGACCCTGAGGGCAGGCACCAGAGGCCGCCCCATATTCCAGCTGGGGGGCGTTTCTCGAGCAATACACGACCTTTGGTATCCCTGGTGATCAGCATGTGCAGGGTCAGATCATTCACTTTGGTCGGTGGCTTGGGGGTTGGCAACTCATGTACTCTGGAATCCGCTAGCGCCAGGCAGTCCGCCCTTACCGGGCAAGCGGTGCAATCAGGATTGGACCGGGTACACAATGTGGCGCCAAGATCCATCACGGCCTGGGTGTAATCTGCACCCCTGGTGTCGGGCAGCCGCTGTTCGGCTTCCGACCACAAGCGCTTTTGCACCGCACTTTTTCCACTCCAGCCTTTCACCGCCGCATGTCGTGCCAGCACCCGGCGAACATTTCCGTCCAGGACGGCTGCCGGTTGGTCTGTGGACTGGGAAATAATCGCATTGGCCGTGCTCAGTCCGATGCCGGGCAGGGCGGTCAGGCCTTCCGGATCACCAGGCAACTGGCCGCCATGTTGATCCACGCATAGCCTGGCTGTTTTGTGCAGGTTACGTGCCCTTGCGTAATACCCCAGTCCTGCCCAGTGGGACAGCACTTCATCACCAGACGCATGGGCCAGTGCCGGGATATCCGGGAAAGAGCCCATCCACTTGCTGAAGTAAGGGATAACCGTTGCGACCTGTGTCTGCTGCAACATGATCTCGGAAACCCACACCCGATAGGGCGAGCGCGGACTCTGCCAGGGCAGGTCCTTGCGGCCATATTGATCCCACCACGCGAGCAGGCGATCCGAAAATGAAGGCAGTTTCGCCCGGCTCACGGATCAGTCGATGGGCAAAATGGCGTTGACGAAGGAGCCGGCATCGAACGGCCGCAAATCCTTGGCTGCTTCACCGACCCCGATAAAACGGATCGGCAAATTCAATTCATGGGCTATGCCGAATAACACTCCGCCCCGAGCTGTTCCGTCCAGCTTGGTGATAGTGATGCCGGTCAGACCGATGGCCTGGTTGAACTCCCTTGCCTGGTTGAGTGCATTCTGGCCGGTGCCGGCATCCACTACCAGCATGATCTCGTGCGGTGCCGCTTCATCGATCCGGCTCATCACCCGGTAAATTTTCTTCAGCTCTTCCATCAGGTTGTGCTGGGTGTGGAGGCGACCGGCCGTATCGGCGATCAAGACGTCGACGCCCTTTGCCCTGGCTGATTGCAACGCATCGAAAATCACGGCTGCCGAATCCGCACCGCTGTCCTGTGACACGACGGGGATATCATTCCTCTCGCCCCAGGATTTGAGCTGCTCGACCGCTGCTGCGCGGAACGTGTCGCCTGCGGCCAGCATCACACTGAGCCCATCCTCCTTGAAACGTTGCGCCAGCTTGCCGATAGTCGTGGTTTTACCGGCGCCGTTCACGCCCACCATCAGGATCACGAAGGGCTTCCTGGCTTCATCAATAGCCAGAAATTGCTCGCAGGGCTCGATCAGTTCGTACAATTCAGCCTGAACAGCCGGCAGAACCTGGTCGGGACGGGTGATCACCTTGTTGGAGATCCCTGCGCGCAGATTTTCCACGATTTCCAGGGCTGCCTTTACACCGATGTCGGATGTAATCAGCGTGGTTTCGATTTCGTCCAGCAGATCTTCATCAATTGAACTGCGATTGGTCAGCAGCGTACTCAGCCTCCTGCCCAGTTGGCGGCGGGTATCTTCCAGGCGAAGTTCCAGTGCATCCTCGCCGGACTGCTCTGCGGGTCGCAGTTGCACATCCTGAACAACGCCGGGCTTTTTCTTGTTTTTGCGGAATATGCGCAGCATGCTGTAGCTGTCCTCGATGAACGACGGGGCGATATGCTAATTTTGGGGTCGAATATGAAAAAGAAAAGACCGGGAACCGTTCGGATCATAGGCGGCAAGTGGCGCGGCACACGCCTGCCGGTGCCTGACCTTCCCGGTTTGCGCCCTTCCGGCGACCGCAGCCGGGAAACCCTGTTCAACTGGCTGCAGAATGATATTCAGGGCGCAACCTGTGCTGATCTGTTTGCCGGCAGCGGCGTGCTGGGCCTGGAAGCCGCATCGAGGGGGGCGGCGGATGTGACTCTGATTGAAAAGTCCAGGATTGCGGCTGGCGTGATCCGAGAAAGTGTGCAGAAGCTGGATTCCGGCCAGGTACAGGTCGCGCAGGCAGATGCCATTGAATGGCTGGCAGGACGCGAACCTCATTCCCTGGACATCGTGTTCATCGACCCGCCATTTTCCTCCGGGCTACAAATCCGCGCTATCGAGCTACTGGTCACAGGTGACTGTGTCAAAAAAGGCGGGCTTGTCTACGTCGAAACTCCTCGTGAAATCAATCCTCCACCGCCTCCTCCCGGCTGGGAAATCGCCCGTGAGAAGCTGCTGGGCGAGGTCCGGATGCAGCTGATGAAAATAATTTGAATATTTTCGAAAGAAATTGATGCCACTTTAGGTCATCTATTATGCAGGCACCGTTTGCCTGTGTAGTAAGACTCCTCAGTCCCTGCTAAGGGCGCCTCCCCGGCGCCCTTTTTTTTGGGAACCACCCCTGGCCGGGCCGGAGGGTTCCTTGTTTTCAGTACCGGAATGATATGAGCGAACTTGTTATGCGCCGACGTGGTGGGCTTGTTGTGTCTTTGCCCCCAAAGAAGGGTGAGCGGTTTCTCTGTGGTTTGAGTGCCGCAAGGGGTTGGGGGTAGTCCATTACAGGGCCTTCGGCTGTCGGGAACAGCCGAAGAGCGCACAGGGATGTCTCGAGCGTGCCCTGTAATGGACTACCCCCAACCCCGACCCCCCTAACCTCCACAGAGAAATGGCTCCCCGCCGCAAAATAGGTACAATGCATGATTGCTCAACTCCACAGCGGAACAAGCGGAATGACCATGCAGCCAATCGCAGTCTATCCGGGCACATTTGACCCGATTACCAACGGGCACACCGACCTCGTTTCTCGAGCAGCGCGTGTGTTTCCAAAAGTGATCATTGCCATCGCGGAAAGCCCTCACAAGAAGCCCCTGTTCAGCCTGGAAGAGCGAATTGAGCTGTCTCGTAACGAAATGGCCAGCCTGGACAATGTCGAGGTGATGGGTTTCAGCAACCTTCTGGTGGAGTTTGTGCAGCAGATTGGTGCATCAGTGATCGTGCGTGGTCTGCGCGCCGTTTCTGACTTCGAGTACGAGTTCCAGCTGGCCAGCATGAACCGGCACATTGCGCCTGCAGTGGAAACCCTTTTTCTGACCCCGGACGAGGATTACAGCTTTATCTCCTCGTCGCTGGTGAAGGAGGTCGCACGCCTGAACGGTGATGTTTCCGAGTTCGTGTGTGAAGAAGTGCAACAAGCTATGCGCAAGCGTTTTGCAGAACTGGGGCAGTAAACTTGTCTCTGAAGATTACCGAAGAGTGCATCAACTGCGATGTCTGTGAGCCTGAATGCCCCAACGAGGCGATTTACCAGGGCATCGAGTATTACGAGATCGATCCAATGAAATGCACCGAATGCGTGGGACATTTCGACACGCCGCAATGTGTCGAGGTCTGCCCGGTGGAGTGCATTCCAAAAGACGACGACAACGAGGAAACTGAGGATCAACTGTGGGAAAAATACAGGCGACTGATTGCGCAGGCAACGGTCTGAAGATAAATACAGCACTCCGGGCAGTACTTTGCCTGGTACTGATCACATTTGCAGCGCCCCTGTGGGCTGCCGGCACCCCCGATAAAGCTGCCATCGCCAGCGCGCATTTCCTGGCCACTGAGGCCGGTCACGAAATACTGGCCAAAGGCGGTAACGCATTTGACGCGGCCATCGCGGTCAGCTCAACACTGGCGGTGGTCGAACCGACCAGTTCAGGCATTGGTGGAGGAGCGTTCTGGTTGCTGCACCGTGCTTCCGATGGCTTCCAGACCATGATCGATGCCCGTGAGCAGGCTCCGGCGGCTGCACACAAGGACATGTACCTGGATGAGAACGGCGAAGTAAACCGCGACCTTGCGGTCAACGGCCCTCTGGCCGGGGGGATCCCCGGGGAGATCGCCGGACTGGAACACCTGGCTGTTCACTATGGAAAACTGCCGCTATCGGTCAGTCTGCAGCCGGCCATACGGATTGCCCGTGAAGGCTTCGAGGTCGACAAGAAATTTAATGCGCTGATGAAATGGCGCATTGATACCATCAAGCGCTGGCCTGCGGCATCTGAGGCATACCTGGCTGATGGTGAAATGCCACCCATAGGTCACGTCATCAAATTGCCGGATCTCGCCTGGGTGCTTGAACAGGTCGCCGAGCGTGGTGCTGAAGGCTTTTACGCGGGTCCCGTGGCCGAGCGCATGGTGAAGGGCGTGCGGGATGCAGGCGGCATCTGGACGATGGAAGATCTCGCCGCTTACAAAGTGAAGGAGCGCGATCCGATTCGCACCAGCTATGGCGACTACGAACTGGTCACAGCACCGCCGCCTTCCTCTGGTGGCGTTGCGCTGGCGGAAATCCTGAATATCATCGAACCCTACAATATCAACGAACTGGACCCGGTGTTGCGCACCCACCTGATAGCTGAAGCCATGCGCCGGGCCTACCGCGATCGCGCCATTTACCTGGGTGACCCCGATTTCGTCAATGTTCCGGTGGCCATGCTGACCAGCCAGTACTATGCGGACGGCTTGCGTGCCTCGATCCGGCCGGACCGTGCAACCCCCAGCAGCATGCTGGCCGGCAACGACCAGCTTCCGGACGGTACCGACACGACTCACTTCTCCATCATCGATAATGAAGGCAACATGGTCGCAGCCACGCTGACGGTCAACCTGCCTTTTGGTTCGGGATTCATGCCGCCGGGGACAGGTCTGCTGGTGAACAACGAGATGGATGATTTCTCAGCCAAAAAAGGTGTACCCAACGCCTATGGCCTGATCGGTTTCACGGCCAATGAAATTCAACCCTACAAGCGGCCACTGTCCAGTATGAGCCCGACGTTCATGATTGGATCGGATAAGCGCGCCGTGATCGGCACGCCGGGGGGCAGCCGGATCATAACCATGGTCTTGCTGGGTATCCTGGATTTCATGAAAGGCAACCAGCCGGAATCCTGGGTGTCGCTGCCACGCTTCCACCACCAGTATGTGCCGGACAAGATTTCTGCCGAGCCGGACGCATTCTCTCCCGAGGTTATCGAAGGGTTGCAGGCCATGGGTCACGAGGTCGAAGTCCGCAGCAGCACCTGGGGCAATATGCACGGCGCCATGTGGAACCTCGAGACCGGTGAAGTGAGTGCGGGCTCCGATCCACGCTGGCCTTCCGGCCGCGCTATCGTCAGGTAAGACAGACAAGGACAATCCATGTACAAGTACCTTTTATCGCTCGCATTACTATCGCCCTTCAGCGTCCAGGCCCAGATCACTCCGTCACAATTGGACCTGCTGGCCGCCGAAGCCCAGCCACAGGTGGTCGAATGGCGCCGTTGGTTCCACGAGAACCCGGAACTGAGCAATCGCGAATTCAATACGGCGAAGCAGATCGAAACAATACTTCGGGAGATGGGTCTCGAGCCGATGACCGGCATTGCACACACCGGTATCGTCGCGGTTATCGAAGGCGGCAAGCCCGGACCGATGGTTGCGATCCGCACCGACATGGACGGTTTGCCGGTTATCGAGCAGACCGGTCTGCCTTTCGCCTCGAAGAAAACAGACGTGTACAACGGCCAGGACGTGGGCGTGATGCACGCCTGCGGCCACGATGCCCACATGTCCATGCTGCTGGGCGCAGCCTGGGTACTGAACTCGGTCAAAGAAGACCTGGCAGGCTCGGTTATGCTGATCTTCCAGCCGGCTGAAGAAGGTGCGCCGGAGGGTGAGGAAGGTGGCGCCGCCCTGATGCTGAAAGAAGGTATCTGGGATGACAGCAAGCCCGAGGCAGTTTTCGGCATCCATGTTGGCATCGCCACACCCGGCGGCCAGATTGGCGTGAAACCCGGCCCGCTGATGGCCGCGGTCGACAGCTTCAAATTGACCGTCGTGGGCCAGCAGGCGCATGGCGCTATGCCGTGGAACGGAATTGACCCTATCGTGGTCTCTTCTCAGATCATACTGGGCCTGCAAACCATCGTCAGCCGCCAGGTCGACGTCACGCTGGCGCCGTCGATTGTCAGTGTTGGCAGGATTTCCGGCGGAGTCCGGAATAATGTGATTCCGGACCGCGTCGAAATGGAAGGAACCATCCGGACTTTCGATGAAGGCATGCGCCGTGAAATCCATGCCCGCATCGAGAAAACCGCCAGGGCTATCGCTTCAGCGGCGGGCGCAGACATCGAATTCGAATTGATGATTGGTTACCCGTCAGTCAATAACAACGCAAAACTCTTTGAGCAGTCGCTGCCAACCCTGCAGCGGGTGTCAGGTGACAACCCGGTCAACATCATCACGCCGCAGACCGTTGCTGAGGATTTCTCGTTCTTTTCCAACGAGACTCCCGGCTTGTTCCTGTTCCTGGGGAATGGACCACCGGATGAGGATCCCACGACCTTGCCGGGCAATCACTCGCCGTATTTCAATATGTACGAGCCTAACCTGGAGATGGGTGTTCGCATCTTCAGCAACCTGGTGGTGGACTACCTGAACCGATAAAGAGTCTCGCTTCCCTGCTCCTGCCTGCGGCAGAAGGCGGCTGCGCTCAACGGCATTGGTTTGAAAGAGATGTACCCGGCCCGGATCACGAGGTCGGTATCGTCAGTATGGGCGCGTTCGCATCTTTCGCCTGGTTGGTCAGAGTCGTTATGAACAACATCAGGCTGAAAACCCGCTTGGACATGAGGTCGGAGTTTTCTATCCAGTACCAGTAACCCTCGTACTTGACCTGGGCAAAACTTTCGTCCGGCTTGTTTTCCGCTGAATGAACCTGGAAAGGACGGTGGGATGTGCCGGAAAAATCATAGCCAGGGGCAGCATATGCGGCTTTCTCAGCCGGCACATCAATGAATCCTGACAGGGCGGACAACATCTGGAGCACAGAGCGGGTTTGAATGGCAAGGGTGTCCGGTGCGGATTTGAACGGCGCGTAAATCACCCGAAATTGATCGCGGTCGGGGTCCAGGCCAATGATCTCAGCGACCCTGCGGCTCTTTTCAATAGTGGATTCGGCCAGGCCTTCTTTCTTGAGCCTGAAAACGATGCCGTTCTTATTGTTCTCATCTGTGGTCAGTTCAAAACCCACCGCGCCTGCATTCTGCAATTCCTGCATCAGTTGCACATATTCAATAAACTCCGGATCGGCACGGCCGTCTTCCCTTCTTGTGACCGACCAGTTGTGTACGCCGTTGATCGCCTCCACAGCCCAGGTGAACAACAGTTCACTGCTGTAACCTGCCTGGATCAGCGCCAGCAGGTTGGTTGGCGCCACGGGCTCGAGAATGGCCCTGAGATAGTCATTGCCGGTTTTGGGCATATATGTGATGGTGGGGCGGTCGGTGTACGTGCCGCTGGCGCCCAGTCCCTGGGAGTTTCCCCCGGTGATACTGTCAGAAAACCCCAGCCTTCCGTTCACCGTTGTGGAGAGTGTGTAGCCACTGACGATGGATCCCACGTCAACAAAAACCGGCATGTCCACGAAACGGATTTTTACAATATTGGCCAGCATCTGGTTTTTCCAGGTATCGCCAATACTGTTGCCGTAATTGATCTGGTCACGGTCCATGGTTTTGGGGCCATAACTGCCGCAGGAAGCCAGCAGCAGACCCAGGCCGACTGCAGTGAGCACTTTTCGAACAGGGCTTTTCATAGTCATTCCAGATGATCAGGGCTTAATGTAGGCTCTTGGCATCTCCACGTTTTCAGGCAAATAACGATCCTTCAACAGGGTTTGCCGTGACACCATCGGGTCCATTTTACCGCCAATAATCACCTGGTCGGCGACCGAGGTCACTTCAAGCGGGTCTCCGCTCCAGATAACCAGGTCTGCCACGCTGTTCTCTTCGATGCTGCCATGATCTTCGCCCAGGCCGAAGATGACGGCCGGGCTTACGGTTAATGCGGCCAGCCCTGCTGCGTAAGGCAGTCCGTTGGCTACCGCGTTACCCGCCATTTGTCTCAGCTTCCGGGCCTGGTGTGTTTCTGAACCCGAGAACGCGAAAGTGACTCCGGCTTCATTGAGCAGAGCGGCGTTATCGAGCCGGGCGCCAAGCCGATCAAAATCTTGCGGTAGGTTAGCCAGCGGATCAATCAGCACCGGAATGCCGGCCTCCGCCAGTTGGTTGGCGACCATCCATGCTTCTGTACCCCCGCTGACTACAGCGTTCAGGCCATGCTTCTCTGAAAATGCGATGACTTGTAGGATATCGCTGGCGCGGTCTACGTTGAAAACAACCAGGCCGGCTGTCTTGAAGCCTGCAAGTGATTGCCGTCCCGCCAGTGTCAACTCCAGTTCGGGTGCCCATTGCATTTCTGATCCTGCTTCCACCATGGCCTGTTCCAGTTGCATCCACTGCGCGGCGCGCGATCCACCGCTTTGCTCAGTGGCATCTGCACCCACATCGATGAACAGGACCTTACCCCCCAGGAAGGATTGGTAGCCTCCGTCCAGTGACACAGCCTGCCCCTGGCCGCCGACGATGCTGCCAGAGCGACTCGCGCCCAGTAGCGCCCAGGTGTAGCCTTCGATTCTTGTCACCGGGACCACTGAAGAATGCGGGTTGTAGGCGGTAGTGACATCGAACTCCGGCCGCAGTCCTTCAATGGCAAGGCTACTGTCGACTGAAGACTCGACAGCGGATATTTCGACCAGTCCGGTCTCCGTGATACCGGCAAAGAAGCCAGGCGTGACCGGCCTGCCGTTCGCCTCGATGACCAGTGCATCAGGAGGCGCGGACAGGTCAGTGCCCACGGACCGGATTCTTCCGTCCCGGATCAGGATATCGGCATCTTGCAGGACGGACTGGCTGCTCATGGTGTGCACGGTCGCATCGTTGATAAACAGGGTTTCGGCATATGCGCCAAAGGATGTGGCGAGGCAAAGCAGCAGGGCAGTCAGTTGATTCCGGGTCATTGTGCTGCGCCCAGTTGCTGGCCGAGTTCGAAATCGGATACCGGCTGACGTTCGGGGTCATTTCGGTCATACAGCAGCGCGCCGTCGACAAACACCTGGTCTGCTTTTGCATAAACGCTGAAGGGGTTGCCGTTCCATATGACCACGTCCGCCATCTTGCCGGGCTCCAGCGTGCCGGTCTGGTCCAGGATACCCATCGATTTGGCCGGGTTGGCCGTAATCCAGCGAATGGCGTGTTCAGGCTGAATTTCCAGGCCTGCCCGTTTTCCCCGCGTCATCGCCTTGGCTGCTTCCTGGTTCAGGCGTTGAATGCCTTCTCCAGAATCTGAATGCACAATCGCGCAACTGCCTTCTGGCCGGTCAACCAGTGCAATGTTTTCCTGGATGCCGTCGTAGGCTTCGGCCTTGAACCCCCACCAGTCAGCCCACAGTGCGCCGCACACGTTGTTTTCCGCCAGTTCGTCGGCAATCTTGTAAGCCTCCACGCCGTGGTGGAACGCACTGACCGTGTAACCAAACTCGTCCGCCATGTCCAGGATGGTCAGCATTTCATCCGCGCGATAGCAGTGCATATGGACCAATATTTCACCTTTGAGAACGGCCGACAGCGTTTCCAGTCTCAGATCACGCACGGGTATTTTGTTTGTGGACCCGTTCCGGTCATTCTTTTTATTGTCTTTCTTTGCTTCGTACTCTTCCCAGTCCTGGATATATTTCTGCGCCTCGATCCACTGCGCGCGGTAACCTGCGACATTGCCCATGCGCGTGGATGGGGTCTGTTTCCTTTCGCCATAGACCCGCTTGGGGTTTTCACCGCAGGCCATTTTCAAGCCATGAGGGGCGGAGGGAAATTTCATCGCCTGGTAACTGATGGACGGGACGTTTTTCAGCGTGACGCCACGCCCGCCTACCAGGTTGGCGGAACCCGGCAGTATCTGCAGCGCAGTAACCCCTCCGGCCCTTGCCCGGTGAAACCCCGGGTCCTGCGGCCATACGCTGTGCTCCGCCCAGACCTGCGCGGTGACCGGCGAAGTTGCTTCGTTGCCATCAGAATGGGCTTTTACGCTGGGACTCGCATACACGCCCAGGTGTGAATGCACATCAATCAGGCCGGGGGTCACCCAGCGACCCTCGGCATCGATGATCTGGACATCGTCAGCTTCGATGGCTACCGCGCCGGTGCTCAGCTGTTGAATCCGGCCATCCGATATCAGCAGGCTGCCGTTCTCGAGCCGGGCACCTGTGCCGGTCAAAATGGTCGCATTGACAATAAGAACGCGGCCGGAAGGCAATGGGTTGTATGTGGATGGATATGGCTCCGCGCTGGCCCCTGATACGGCGGTCAGGCAAGCCAAAACGGCGCTGATAATGAAAATTCTGAAGGTCATATGATTCCCCGGTGTTATGATTTCCGGCAAGCTGGACGACTGGGCCGGTCGGATACTACATCATAAATGGAAAAGTTGATCAATCAGCCCGAATTCAGGCAGTGGATCGAACACAGCCTGGAGCGGCAAGAAAATGTCCTGACGGTCAGCAACCAGGGCACGATTCTATATTACAGGCATGACGACAGGGATCTGGTCATCAAGACAGCCATGGGCAAGGGACTGCTGCGCAAGTTCCGTGAAAAAACCCTGAAATCCGAATACCTGGCCTATCAGCGGCTGCGCGGGCTCGCAGGGGTGCCGGCCTGTTATGGCATGGTGGCCGACCGGTACCTGGTCATCGAATTCGTTCACGGCAGGCCCTACCGGGAAGCCGCCTGGGATGACCGGGACTCGTGGTTTGAGAAATTCCTCGCGCTGCTGAATGCGATTCACGAGCGAGGTGTGAGTCATGGCGATCTGAAGTCGAAGTCGAACATCCTTGTAACAAAGGACCAGCAGCCCTGTGTTATCGATTTTGGAACGGCTATCGTATCCAGGCCGGGGTTCCACCCGGTCAATAACTGGCTTTTCAGGCACGCGCGGCAGATGGACATCAACGCCTGGGTCAAACACAAATACCACGGGCGCTACGAGAACATTTCGGAAGAAGACCTGGAGCGCCTGAATTACAGCCGCATTGAATACCTGGCGCGCTGGGTCAACCGCAGGCCGATGGGGACCATTCCCAGGAAGAAGTAGCTCAGGGAGTGTGTGCCAATTCAGCCAGTCGATTCACATTGTTCTGCATGACGTCCAGGTAGTCACCCTGTGCCGGCCGGTTGGAAGCGGTACGAAACGGAATCGAGCGAATGCCCAGGTCCAGAAGCCGTGAACGGGTTTCTTCCAGGGGTGTATCTTCCCATAACATCAGCTCAGCGCGATCACTGGCCAGGATTTTGCCCAACTCGAGCCAATCCCGGGTTGCCGGCATCTCACCGGGTTCCCAGTGCACGCTGACGCCATCGATCCGGTAACGAGCGCGGAGATACTGGTAGACGGGGTGAGAAAAAAGCAGGGTATTGCTACCCAATTGTCCGAAAGCCTCTTCCTGCGCCTGGTCAAGTTGCTCGAGTTTTTCAGATAGTGACGCCAGGTTGCTATTCAGCAGCTCGTCATTCCCTGGCAACAACCGGGAGAGCGCCTGGTGGATCGAACGTGCCTGCTCAGCCGCCAGTTGCGGGTCCAGCCAGACGGTAAAAGCATGACCCTTGTGCGAATGCTCTCCCGCCGGACCGTGCTGATGCACGGTTTCGTTCTGCAGCGGTATCAGTCGGTCAGTGAAGCCCCGGGAAGTGTCCAGCAAAAGGTTTTCTGGCAATGTAACCCAGCTCCGCCACGCTTCATAACCCACGCCGTTAAGCACGACCAGGTCCGCCGCCTGCAACTCGGCGATGGCTGCACTGTCAGGTTTCCAGTTGGCCGGGTCACCCTCGATATCGGGCAGTTTGATGATGACCTCGCTCGACAGGCCGGAAGCGATCTGGCCGGCAAAGTAATACAGGGGGTAATTGCTGGTGATCACCGTGACACGCGCATTGGCCTGGCCGGGTCCTTCATCGGGGTCCGTGTGTTGCGGGTCACAGGCGGTTAGCCCGAAACAAATCAGAAGAGACAATGTTATTCGCATCATATCGATCATAAGCTCAGGAATAATTGCAGAATTTGCAGTGCGTATTGACGAACGGCCAGGGTTAGCGCAAATGCCAGCAATACGCTGAAAAACGTAACAAAGAGGATTTCAGAGGCGATCAGGGTCCCGATAAAGGATTTCGAAGCGCCGATCCGTGAAAGGGTGTGAAATTCGCCTTTCCTCAGTTGCTGCGACAGGATGAAAACCAGCATGATGACAGCGATCGTCGCCAGACCCAGGATGATCAGGCCCAGCACCACGTAATTTTGCACGGTGAACACCGTATCGAGCAGCGCATTGAGTACTTCGGAAGGCACGATAAGCTGCAGGCCGAGGTCGTTTTTTTGGTAACGCCCCCGCAGCAAAGTGCTGCTTTTTTCATCGGGTGGCAGCAGGATCACGCTGTTCAGTGGAAATTCATCGTTCGCACCATGAAAGTGAAAGTTTCCAATGTTCTCTGCCGTAATCTCGGCAAACTCCATGACAGACGCATTGGCAGTGACCATGCCATCGCTGCGATTGAGCACTGCGGAACGCGCTTCGGGTTTTTCCAGGTCCTGGTGCCCATGACCCAGACCCTGGATGACCCATGTTGTCTTGAAGTCCACAAAAATCGCTTCGTCATCCGCAGTGCCCCTGGGCTCGAGTATCCCCACGATGGGCATTTTCAAAGGGTAGACGCCGGCGATATCAAAAACGGTTTCTGGCGACGATATGATGCTGTCACCCACAGCCAGTCCCTGGCTGGCGGCGGCATTGGCGCCCAGCACCGCTTCGCCCAGCATGCCGATCATCCGCCCGCTGGCAAGCTGCAATTCCCTGAAACTGAAATAATCAAGCGATGTACCGACAATGGGGGTGTTGCGGGCATGAAACCGGGTGTGGAGAGGAATGGCCCGTGCCAGGCCGCTGTCTCTGAGTTCCCGGTACAGGTTGAACGGCATTGGAGGAGGCTGGTCGGCATGGAAGTACAGGGAATTGAGTGCGAGCTCCAGCGGGCTGCCTTTCGAACCGGCAATCATCGGTGTCTGATCTGCGCGCGCTGTCAGGGCCGCTGCGCTGTCGCTGACGAGCAAACGGGTAGCAGCAGGCAGGAACAACATAAGCGTGATGGAAGCGGTAAGAATCGTCGCTTTAAACCTGTGAAAAGCCAGGTATCGCCAGCCGAGAAACAGGGCGCCTTTCATCAGGGCTCACCCCCCGTGTCCTGACCCTGGAGGATCACCGTTGGCATGTCCAGCACCCTCGAAAATGAAGAGAGCAGGGTGTGATCATGAGTCACCATGAGCAAGGTGCTGTCGTTGCGACGTGCCTGTTCGATCAGCAAATCAACGACGTTCTGCTTGTTGGCCTGATCGAGATTGCCGGTGGGTTCGTCGGCCAGTAACAGCGGGGGTTGGTTAAACATGGCGCGGCATACGGCCACGCGTTGCTGTTCACCCTGGGACAACTCTCCGGGGTACGCTTTGGCTTTCTCACCCAGTCCCACGCTCTCCAGCAGCCTGACGACATGTTCCTGAAGGTGCTGCTGGTCCGTAAAAGTTTTTTCCACCTGGTTGGGCAACGACACATTTTCAGCAACGTTGAGGTAATGGAGCAGCTCAAAAGTCTGGAAAACCTGGCCGATATGGCGAACCCGGAATTTACGCCTGGCGTTGTCATCCAGCCCGGTCAGTTCCGTTTCACCTATCCTGATGCTGCCGCTTTCGGACCCGAGAATGCCCGAAAGCAAGCCGAGCAAAGTGGTCTTGCCCGATCCGCTGGGTCCGACGATAGCGACACACTCGCCATCTGCAACCTGCAGGTCCGGTACCCGGAGCCGGAAACTTCCCTCTGTCGGATATTGAAATATGACCTGATGCAGTTGAATCATTAGTCAATCACTAAAGACGTTCTTCCTCGAGGATTTCCAGGCCGGTGAGTTTCCAGGTCCCGTCGACTTCACTGATTTCCAACAGCGCATGGTAGGCGTTGCTGCGCTGATGAACATGGCCCCAATGCCCCACGGACCCGTATACGGTCCAGCGGCTTTCCACGTTGAACGATTGGCCGGCGCTGTCCTGTAACTTCGTTTCCTGCATTTCGATGTCCTTGACCTTGACCCGCGCTCCACCCTGGTTTGCAAGCTCCAGTCCGCGCCGGGTTTCAAGGTATATGCGGGTCAGCAGGTCGCCGCTGGCACTCCGGGCCAGCAGGTCATAAATAACCTCCTCACCCCTGAAATCGAAGGACCGGTAAACGTTGTGTAGCAGGTCCCCCACCAGTTGCTGCAGTTTCTCTGGATTCATCCTAGCCTTGTGGCTCTCCACGGCCAGCCACGAGGCAACCGCTGACATGAATACGAAGCCGGCCAATGCCGTGATGGGCAAAGTCCTGTCTTTTCTCCATTTCCTGCCCGCGATTGTTAGCAGGAGCAGAGCAATTCCCAGGGTGAGCCATTTGCCAGGACCTGAAATTTTCTGGAGTGTATCCGGGGGCTCCAGAACAGCGACCAGTTCAGGTTTGTAGGGGTTTTTGAGAAAGTTTTTCCATTCCAGGACGTTGTAATCGGGTTCGAGAAAGGTCGGCAGAGGTCCTGCCTGGTCAACGGCAGAGGCGGGTACCCGCTGCATTTTTTCCGTGAAAAGATCCCAGGTCATTTCCACGGTTTGCGGCAAATCTGTGGTGGGGAAAACGTAAATCACACCCAGGGTGGCCGGATTCAGATCGATTTCCTGACCATCGACGACCGTGCTGCTGCGCAATGTTCTGCGCAGAAAATTGACCCTGTCCACGGTCCCCTCAACCCGTTCGCCGTCTATGCTCACCGGGAAGTGCGGTTCCAGGAATTCGACCACCCGGCGCTTGATTTCCTCTTGCTGGTCTACCGTGATCGTGTCCCGACCCTCAAGGCCCAGGTCGACCCATTGCTGAAGGTCCTTGGGGCGCAAGATGATTTCCTTGCGGACTTCGAACGGCTCCACGTAGATGAAACCGGTCATGGGGGCCGAGTATTGGCGCAGCAGTCCGCGGACATTGAACCGGGAATACCAGGGGTCTTCCCAGTCCAGCGTTACCGTGAAGCCGGAAGCCAAATAGCGGAAATCGTTGACGGCGACCCCCAGGTGGTAAAGTACAAAACCGACGTTCGCCTGGCCAGTTGCTCCGGGCGCCATCAGGGTCAGTGTTTCAGGCTGCCCCTGGAAAGGGAAAATCATAGTGGCCCGGATGACGAGAACGGCATCTTCTTCGGCTGTCGGCAGTTCTTCACCAGTCACCTCATCACGCAGGGGGCGCGTTCCCGGGCCAATCTGTCGGACAAAGCCTGGGAGGATCTCGCCATCGGCCAAAACGGCCAGGTCTCTTTCCGCGAATAGCTTCAGCCGTTCCGCGAGGGGTTCTTCGCCGAAGTTCAGCTGCTGGTAAATTTCATCGGGCAACAGATTGCGAAAACTGGCAATGTCGCCTTCCCCGATTTCCAGTTCGAGGCGCACGTGGTCTTCTTCAACGTAGTATTCGACGATCGTGTTTGCGAACATGGCCATGGAACGTACAATGGCGTCCGCAGAAAGCTCGGGAGGATTGCTGAAAAGCACCAGGAGAAGAAACGCCTGGGTTCTGAATGTGAACCGCATCATGGCCGCCATTATCCTGTATTTGCGCCGTCAAGCCACTTCTGTCTGCCCCCTGCGGGGCCCATATCCTGCTAAATATACTCTGCTTCGCTCAGGATCCTGAGACCCTGTTCAATGCTGATCGCCGGCCGGTAGCCAAAATCGTGCTCCGCTGCTCGGGTATCGAACCAGTGGGCCGTGGCCAGCTGCTCAACTGAAAAGCGGGTAACCGGGGGTTCAGATTTAAGCCCCAGTAACCGCCAGGTGGTTTCGCATACCGTGCCGGCTGTTTTGGCTACCATCACCGGTACTGCCCGGATGGTCACCTCGATGCCGATGGCTGCGAGCAGTCTCTGGATGATTTCACCCTGTGGTAAAGGCTCGTTATTGGTGACGAAGTAGGCTTTTCCGGCGCATCGTGCTTCACCAGCCAGTTCCTGCAGCGCATCGATATGGGCCTGGGCCGCATTTTCCACGAAAATCGTGTCGATGATTTTTTCCGGACCGGGCAGTGCCAGGCGGCCGCCTCGGACTTTTGCAGCCAGGCGGGGCAGAATGTGCGGGTCTCCGGGCCCCCATATCAGGTGCGGGCGCAAGGCCACGGTTTTCAGGTCATCTGAATTGGCCGCAATCATCATCTTCTCAGCCAGCGCCTTGCTTTCAGGATAGGGTGCCAAGAAATGATCTGCGATGGGCAGCGATTCGTCCGCGCCGCCGATATCTCCGCCTGAATGCACGACGCTGGGTGAGCTGGTGTGGACCAGGATGGGGATGGCCAGTTCGCGGCAGACCGTGATGACGTTGGACGTCCCGTCAACATTGATGTGGTGATAATCTGCGGGGTTTCCCCAGACACCAGCTTTTCCGGCGGTGTGAATGACAGCCTGAGAACCTTCAGCGGCGCTTCTCAGCTCCGGGAGAGACGTGATACTGCCTTGCCGCGAGACTACTCCGTCAGCAACCAGGTGTTCTGCCGGACTGCGTTGAAAAGCAACGACCTGGTGACCCTGACCGGCGAGTTGCCTGCATATCGCACTTCCGAGGAATCCACCGCCACCGGTAACCAGTATTTTCAATGGCTAGCTCTGCATTTTTTTGGCAGCCCATTCTGCCAGTTCTTCACGGCCGATTTTAGAATTGTGCCGGATGTCTACCGGGAAGCCGGGATGGTACAGGACCGTCCTGATGCTTCGGGTAATGCCATGCGCCTGGGCAAGCTGCAACAGGTCGAAATGGACCCGCTCGCTATCCACGGGCGAGAGCTTGCCTTTCACCTCGATGCACAGCACGGGCGTCTGGCGCCCCCGGGTCCCTACGCCAACCACTGCCGAGCGAACCAGGTCGGGATGCTGGTTGAATATCGCCTCGCACTGATCTGCAAAAAGGGTTTCCTTGCCGGTTTCGATTCGCTGTGAAACGCGGCCGCAGTACCATAGCCGGCCAAGACCGTCCATGATGCCCACATCACCCATGCGGTGCCAGGTGTTGCCAAACTCGTCGCCTAATTTCGCCATGGCCGTGTCATTGTCCCGTTTCCAGTAGCTGTCCGTGCAGCTCGGTCCGGTCACGATGATCTCGCCGGGCATTCCGTAAGGCATCTCGGTGGTCTCGGACAGATCATTGAAAGCCATGTCGCTGATCTTGATGATCTTGACCTGGTTAGGCTCAATGGGTTTGCCGACGAACACACCGTCGCCGGATTCGATCCGGTCGACCATTTTGTCATCGATTTGGGAGCCACTGACGCTGCTGACCGGGAGACACTCGGTGGCGCCGTAAGGCGTATGAATTTCGGCATCCCGGTAGAGAGAATCCTGCATTCGCCTGATGGTCCTGACCGGAACAGCAGCACCGGCAGATATCACGCGGGTGACACTTTCAAGGCGAATCTTCTTGTCAACACAATAGTTACTGAGCGTGTTCAGCAACGCAGGCGAGCCAAAAATATTGGTTACCTTGAACCGGTTGATTACCTTGACCAGTTTTTCAGGATCTGCTTCCGCCGGCCGGGTTGGGTCCATTTCAGGAACGATGGTGGTCATGCCAAGCGCCGGATCAAACAATGCAAAAGGCGGAAAAGTGGGAAGACTGACTTCGCCCGGCTCGATATCGAATGCGTTTTTCAACATCTCCACCTGGGCATTGAAATGACGGTGCCGATATACGACTCCCTTGGGCACGCCAGTGCTGCCGGACGTGAACAGGATGGCTGCCATATCATCGGGCTTCACCTGGTGCTCGATTTCGCCAGCGGACTCACTGCCCATCTCCCTGAGTTTCTTCAGGTTGATTCCTCCAAACCCGAACTTTGGGCCGGCGGTAACCAGGAGTTCACAGCTCTCCCTGGCCCATCCCAGAACCTTACGGGCGAAATGAGCCCTGGTAACGCCTATAAAAGCCTTGGGCTCAGCCTCGGCCAGGCATTCTTTCAGAGGTTTCATGCCAATACCCGGATCGATCAGCACGGGAACGGCCCCGGCTTTGAACAGAGCGAAAAACACGGCAAAGAAATCCAGGCCCGGAGTCAGCATCAGGGCCGTGCGCGTGCCGGGTGTAATGCCATAGGCATGGAGGCCGCGAGCATAGCAGTCTGCGAGTTCGTTCAATTCCTGGTAGGTGACGCTTTCGTAATGATCCTTACGAAAAGCGCTGCTCCTGGGGTAGTGAATGGCGATAGCACTGGGCTGACGCTGTGCCTGCCAGCTCAGGGCATTCGCTACGTTGCTGAATTCATCCGTGTTCCAGGTTTTTTCCACTGGCATGTCCATCATTTGAATCTTCCCTGATTCCTGCAAAAAGGCTGATCTTGTCGATCAAGTCCGGCCCGCCGTCTTCAAGCACATAGTGTCCGCAGTCCGGAAAACGCAGTAATTGGGCATCCGGAAAGTAATTCAGCCACTGGTTGAGAAAGGGGGTATCGAACACGAAATCCCTTTCTCCCCATGCGATTAAACACGGTTTGTCCTGCAACAAGTGTAATCGCTCGGCGGTATTTATCAAAATATCAAAACCCGGGTCGGATTTTTTAAGCGGAATATCCTGCACGAACTTCAGTGTTGCGATCCGGTTGGCCGGGCAATCATAAGGCAGTGTATAGGCCTCTCGGATTTCCCTGGAGACCGGCTTCTTGAAAGCCACACGCGATGCAATACCGGAAAAAGCATTGAAGCGTGTGACCAGGAAAGCACCGATAGCTGTATCTCTGACCAGGCTAAGGGCAGCGGGCATTTTCTTGTCTTCAGGCAGTGGGAAGGCTGCGGTGTTTAAAACCACCATCCGGCCGATCAGGTTGATGTGCTGTACCGCCCAGCCAAATCCGATCATTCCTCCCCAGTCATGTACGACCAGCGTCAGGGGCTGGTCAATGCCCAGGTGAGTCACCAGGCTGTCGATATCCTCGATTCTGCTCTTGAGACGATAGTCGTAATGGGCTTCATCAGGCTTGTCAGACAGGCCGCAGCCCAGGTGGTCCGGCACGATGCAGCGGAATTGGCCGCGCAGCGCCAGTACCAGGTTACGGTAATAAAACGACCAGGTTGGGTTGCCATGCAGCATGAGCACCGGCGGTGCATCACGGGGGCCTTCGTCCAGGTAGTGCATGCGCTGGCCACGTATCTCGAGGTAGTGGCTCGAAAACGGGTAAAGATGGTCAGGCAGTTTTACCAAACGACTTCCGCCATGGCGCAATTGAGGCCGGAACCGATTCCGAGCAGTGCAACCCGGTCGCCCCGGTTGATCTTGCCCAGCTCCGCCGCTTTGGCCAGCACGATGGGAACGGAGGCCGGGCCGATATTACCCATCTCCGGATAGATTGCATGGACCTTCCTGGGATCGAGTCCCAGCAGGTTGACGAGCGAGTCGGTATGCACCTTGCTGACCTGGTGAATAACGAATTGGTCGAGTTCACCGGCAACCCAGCCCAGCGCAATCCGCGCTGCGTTGAAAGTAGTGGATGCCAGCTTCAGCCCTTCGCTCAGCAGGATGCGGGTGTCGGTCATCATCTGGTCCATCTGCCCACGGCACAGCTTGTTGAACTCCGTGGCTGCCCGTGAAACGCTGCCCAGGTAGGGGTGGCCCTCCGGGGCGAGTTCACGCCGCGCCATCACCATCGCCGCGGCGCCGGAACCCAGCGTGAGGGACGCAAATTCCGCGCGGAACTGCTCTTCACTGATTTCCGGATCGAGCATACGTTCAATGGTCGCCTCGGTAATGGGTCTGCTCGACTCACCGTCGACGACCAGGGCATACTCAACTTCGGCGCGCTCTATCATTCGCGCAGCGATATCCATCCCGTTCATGAACGCCAGGCAGGCGTTGCCCACATCGAAATTCAGGCAATTTTCACTGAGGTGCAGGTTGCCGTGCACTATGCAGGCCGTCGACGGTTCAAGGTAGTCGCGGCACACTGAAGTATTGATGATGACACCGATTTTCTGACGGTCTATTCCTGATTCGTCCAGTGCCTTTTCCGCAGCGAGCGTTGCTGCATCAGATGGAGAAGTGCCCTTCTCCCAGAAGCGCCGGGCGCTAATGCCCGAGACTTCTTCAAGCAGGTCGTCGCGAACACCGAGCCGGTCGAGTGTGGGCTTCAGTTTTGCCTCAATTTCCTTGGAAGTTACGCGGATGGGGGGTTCAACCGCCGCAAGGGATTGAATGACAACATTCTTGAATTTCATCGGGTTCGCCGGGAAGATAATGAACTTAGAAGTATAGTCTAATTTGCGAGACTTCAAGGTGTTGATTTAAACCCGATAAGTCATGCGCTAGACTGGCTCTGCGATGAGTACAGGCAATAAAAATGAGCCATGGGTAAGTGCAGGTGCATTCAGCACCCGCGCGATTCCCCTCGGCGCCCAGGTGCCCCCGGTTTCAGGGGAGGTTCACCTGTGGTTTCTCGACCTGGGTGGTTTGTCTGGATCACTGCGGGCGGCACTGGGGGGGGATAGCGTCGAGCGTTCCTCCGTTTCCGCTGGAGAATTACTCATGGCCCGCCGATTTTATCTGCGGTTATTGTTGGGTGCTTACCTTGGTCTGCCCGGCAAAGCGGTTAAAATCAACCGTAAGAACCGGGGAAAGCCTGTTCTGGACACAACCTTTCACACCGAAGACATTCACTTCAGCATGGCTAAAAGCGAGGACAAGTTATTAGTCGGGATCTCCGCATCCAGCCATATCGGTGTGGATCTCGAGCATACAGGTCGGCGGGCGCAAAATGCGATGGGGGTCGCACAGCGGTATTTCAGCGCAAGCGAAGCAGCCGCGCTGGCCGCACTCGATGAAAATCTTCTGGACGAGGCTTTTCTTCGCGTCTGGGCTTGCAAGGAGGCTGTCGTCAAGGCGTCCGGCATGGGTATTGCAAATCAGTTCGGCCGGTTTTCCGTGGACACGGCTGTCAACCGGCCTGCAGCGGTGCTCGATTTTGATGGCCAGGGACCCGGTAACTGGTCTCTGACTATGGTGCAGCCCGCCGACGCTTTCCTCGGAGCTGTGGCCATTGAAGACAAACTGACAAGTCTCAGAACCTTCCAGCTCGTTGCCGCAGAGGTCCATCCGGCTTAACCATGTTGCGGACCCTGTTTCTGTTTTTCGTGGCCGTGCTGCTTCTGCCGGCTTGTTCCCTGTCGGCAAAGAAGGTGGAACAGGTTGATGCCAGGGTCAGCGCGGCGCGTGAGACCGGGCTTAGTTGCTTTCCCAGGGACATGGACCGTTGCGCACTGGCTTCGCCGCTGTTGGAACTGGGGCGCACAGCCCAGCAGGATGGCAGGCACAGGCTGACCCTGGTTGAATACGGCGAAGACGCACTGAAGATCCGTATCCATATGATCCGCGCAGCCCAGCGTACGGTGGAGTTGCAAAACTTCATTCTGCGAGGCGACGACACCGGTGTGCTGATCCTCAATGAAATGCTCGAGGCAGCGCGGCGCGGCGTCAAGGTCCGCCTGTTGCTGGACCAGATGTTCTCATTCTCGGATGTCGAATACCTGGTGCGCCTGACCATGGCCCATAGCAATTTTGAAATCCGTTTTTACAATCCGTCGTTTTACAAGGCGAAAATGGCCAATCATGACTGGATCAACGGCATGGCCTGTTGCTTTCGCAGGGTCAATCAGCGCATGCACAACAAATTGCTGGTGGTTGATGACCTCGTGGGGCTGGTCGGGGGACGTAACATTGCAGACCGGTACTTTGACTTCGATACAAACTATGATTTCAAGGATCGTGATGTGGCGGTATTCGGGCAGACGGTTCCGGAAATGAGTGAGTCGTTCGACTGGTTCTGGGAGGGGCCCAAGACCATTCCGGTCCAGCATCTGCGTGATGTGGCCGCAGAGTTGCTCGACAATGACGATCCCACAAGGCTTCCTGCCTTCCAGGCGGCGCCGCGGCTGCAACCAGTTCTGGTTCAGGCCGATGATCCTCAGATCATCAAGGAATTATTCGTCGAGCCCGCCTACATCGTCGACCGGCTTGAGTACTTTTCCGATGCACCCCGCAAACATTCCGTCGAGGAAGAAGTACTGCAGGAGGACACGACCGGTGAGTTATACGAAGTTCTGATTTCGGCGAAAAGTTCAGTGATTATCCAGTCCCCTTACATGGTCCTGTCCAAGCGGGTGCGGAACCTGGTCGCGAAGCTCCGGCGGGATAATCCCGGTATGGAACTGATTTTTTCTACTAACTCGCTGGCATCGACAGATGCGGATACGGTGTACGCCAATACACACCGGCACAAGAAACGCTATGTTGAGGGCCTGCGATTCCAGATGTACGAGTTCAAGCCTTACCCGGCTGATGCGCCCGAATTCTTTCCCCGCTGGACTGAGCTGATTGAGGAAAAGAAGCGGGGTGTGGAAAGCAAATCGGTCGTGTCCGGGGATAATTCCGTTGTTCCCATGCCCGCGCCACGGGTTGGCCTGCATTCGAAATCATTCGTGGTGGACGGCCGTGTGGCAATGATCGGCTCACATAACTTCGACCCGCGCTCGGAAGGTTTCAACACCGAGAACGGCCTGATCATTTATGACGAGGTGTTCGCCCAAAAGCTGGAACAACTGATTCGGCGGGATATTGAACCTCAAAACAGCTGGGTCGTGGCCATGAAACCTAAGGGCGAACAGAAGAAAACAGCCCTGGAAGATGTTCCAAAAACCATACCCCAGTTCAAACCGTGGTCCTACGGCTCTACCTCGGTTTATGAACTGGCGCCGGGAATGGAGCCGAGAATTCCGTCTTCGCCGGATTTTTATGAGCATTACTATGCAGTCGGAGCCTTCCCCGAAGTGGTGAGGACAAGGCGGCAGGCCACGGTTATCTTCCTCAGTTCCTTTTTCTTTTTCCTGGAACCGATACTCTGAACCGTGCACATCCTGATTCTCATCGCTGCCTTGCTCATTTTGATCGCCGGTCCCGGCTTGTGGGTGCGGCGGACCATGAAACGCTATAGCAGCCCGCAGGACAGGTACGATCTGACCGGGAAAGAAATCGCGCGGAAGCTGCTCGATGCTCATGGATTGGAAACCGTAGCCGTCGAAACGTCGCCGACAGGAGATCATTACGATCCGATAGATAAAACTGTTCGGCTGGCGGAAGAGAACATGCAAAGCCGTTCACTGACCGCGATAACCATTGCAGCACACGAAGTCGGGCATGCAGTGCAGGATGCCGAAGGATTCAAGCCGCTCAAAATGCGAACCCGGCTGGTCAAATGGGTCAGTCCGATCGAAAAAACCGGTGCCGCACTGATGATGGCGACACCGCTGATCATCGGGGTAACACGTCTTCCATTCGCAGGCCTCTTGATGTTCCTGGGTGGCCTGCTGACACTTGGCTCAGCCGTGTTGGTTCACATCCTGACCCTGCCAACCGAGATCGATGCCAGCTTCGGCCGGGCCATGCCCATGCTCGAAAAGCATGGCGTCATCTTCTCTTCCGATGAGCGGCATGCCCGGCGCCTGCTCAAGGCTGCCGCCATGACCTATGTGTCCGCTTCGCTGCTCAGTCTTCTGAATATCGCCCGTTGGTGGGCCATCTTGAGACGCTGATCTTTCGATTCGTACCCCGTCTTCTCTGAGGGCATCGATTCTTCTGACCAATGGTTAGTTAAAATCAGGAAAGCGCCCGAAACTTCATCTTAAAATGCCCGTCAGCGACTAATCGACAAGACATCTCAAGCTTTTTACCGCTCTTCGATTGGATGCTCGAATTTGGGTGGGGTACCCAGGCCGCCGAAGCCACCGCGAAGAATATAGAGCGCAAGCAGCCAATAGAGAACAGCAACTCCCAGGTAGGGTCCCATCAGACCATCCGGTAACCACGTCATCGTGATCAAATCCGGGGAGACGGGAACGACACGTTCACTGGGCAAAAAGGCCGTGTAGCTGAGCGTCGCACCCATGGTTGCGTGGAAAAATATGCTGACCAGGATGCTGCCCTTTGATTTGTTATAAGCCCAGGTGAACAATATGGTCCAGGGCAGCAAAAAGAAGATTGCCCAAATCGCTGGCACATTGTGCATGCCCTGACCCAACCAATAGGTGGGCGTGTGCCACAGCAGGTGAAAAAAGGCGATAACCAGCGTGGCCTTGAAAGGCGTCATTATGTGTTGCAGGCGTTGAAGTGCGAACCCGCGCCAGCCAAACTCTTCACCCATTCCAGCAATCAGTAATTGCATAACCATGACTTGCGCGACCCACGCCCAGCCCCAGAATTTGGGATCAAATTCTATGCCTGCTGCGGCAGAGCCGATAAAACGCCCGGTCAGTCCGATCACAAGGAAGAACCCAAGTAGCGGCAAAAACCATTTTAATCCTTCCCTGGCATTGATCCGGCCAAAGAACCGTTTCAGGCCGTCTTTTCCGTAGAACATGGCCGTGACGATGATTGCCGATAGTGTGGGTCCCCAAACACCCAAAATCACAATAGGGGACTGTGCAAAATCAAAGGCCAGGGCGCTTCCAAATATGGCCCATGAAAGTGCGAATGTTGTCAAAAAAAATGCGGTCAGTTGACGGCGCAGTTGCCCCTGCGCTTCTTGAGATAACGTCTCTTCCATAATTCCCTCGCGTCTATGATTTTATTGCCGTTGAATTTATTTGATGCCTGAAGGACGAAATCGGTTGCAAAAAAAGGAGGCCAGAGCCTCGTGAAGCGGCCGTCCGGGAAACATTGGGCTGATCTCGTCGCTGCCGACCCTGTTTCGTCAAATAATTTGGCCCTACGGTATATACTGAGTTTTGGAATGTCAGCCTGGAGCAACAATGGCATTACTGATCTTGTATGTGCTTATTGCCTTGGTATTCTCATTTCTGTGTTCGATTGCCGAGGCTGTTTTACTCAGTGTCACAACGGCTTATGTGGCGGTACTGGAAAAAAAGGAAAAACCTTCCGGCGCACTGTTACGAAAACTCAAATCCGATATCAACAGGCCCCTTGCAGCCATCCTGACGCTCAACACGATAGCGCACACAATGGGTGCCGCAGGTGCGGGTGCACAAGTAACGATCGTCTTTGGCAGCGCCTACCTGGGGGTTGCCTCGGCAATTCTCACTTTGCTGATCCTGTTCCTGTCCGAGATTATCCCAAAAACGCTCGGCACCCATCACTGGCGTGTATTGGCGCCGGCGACTGCGTACGGCCTGAAGTTTCTCGTGATTTTCCTGTACCCGTTCGTGATGCTCACGGACAGAATAATTAAGCGTGGTGCAGAAGGCACGACACTAAACGGTCTAAGCCGTCAGGAGTTTTCGGCAATGGCCGAACTCAGCGCCGAGGAAGGCCAGCTGACCCAAAAAGAATCGGAAGTATTACAAAACCTTCTTGAGCTGCGGAAAATCCCCGTGAAAGATGCGATGACGCCCAGAACAGTCGTATTTTCGCTGCCGGAGAGAACCACGGTCGCAGATTTTTTCCGCGATTATGAACAGGTCAAATTTTCCCGCATACCCATTTTCAGCGACGAACCTGATCACGTGGAGGGCTTCGTGCTGCGCAGTGACCTGCTGTCAGCGAGGGCAAATGGGCACTTCAATGAGTATTTGAAATCCTTCAAACGGGAAATCTCTATTCTCCCCAAGTCATCGACGCTCGCAGAGGCGTTTAATGAAGTGCTTCGCGTGCGCGCCCATATCGTGCAGGTTGTCGATGAATATGGCAGTCCGATTGGAATTCTGACACTGGAGGATATATTCGAGACCCTTCTGGGCCTGGAAATCGTCGACGAAGAAGATGCGACAGTCAACATGAGGGAAGAAGCCCGCCACGTATGGAGACGCCGTGCACGATACCTTTGGTTGAATTTTGGAAAAGAAAAAGATCCTGATTAATGTAATTTTTTTAAACTACTCTATCGGCGTGGACTTCCCATGGTTCTGATGACACTTACGAAGCGTCCGCCCCCGCAATGCCGCGCGAATCCGCTCCGCGGTGTTATAATTACTCCGTTTCAAGAGCCGCTGGGCCAGCAGACGGGCTGCTTCGGAACGTCAAACCCAACACAGGAGTCCAATTCAATGTCCACCAGTCTAGACCTGTCCAAGCTCAGCCTAATGGACGCCCTCGACCTCGCGACTCTGATCGAGGAAGAAGCGCGCCAGCGTTACGAAATGTTCGCCAAGCAGCTCGGCCGCAGCGGCGGCGGCTATGGTGCTGGACCCTTCTTCGCCTCGATGGCTGAGAACGAGGCCAAGCACGGAACTGAGCTGCTCGCCCGACGCATGGCTCTGTTTGGTAAGACCCCCATGAAGATGAAGCTGGTCGACCTCTACGACGTTGAGGCCCCGGAAATGGGAGCGCCGCGCCGCGGCATGTCCACGATCCAGGCGTTCGAGGTTGGGATCGCCGCTGAGAAGAAGGCATACGACTTCTACGACATGGCCTTGCCCGGCATCACTGATCCCGAAGTCAGGGCACTGTTCACCGAGCTTCGAGACGAGGAGACCGAACACGTCGAAATGCTACGAGAGGCAATGGCCAAGCTACCCTCGAGCGCTAGCGTCGAGACCGAGAACGACCCCGATGATGCCCCCTATCTATAGGGTAGTCGTCTGCGCAGGTTACGGAAGCGCAATCAGGTATGGGATCTAACGTCCGCAGTTGGCCGAGCCCCATTGTCATTTAAGTGAAAACAGTGTAAGATATTGAATTGTTTGTTTATTCTCACCTTTTTAACATACCCGAGCATTGAGGAGAAAGATCATTACGATTTTAGAAGGCGACTCCATTCACCACCCCCAGCATGGCATCGGCACGGTGCAGTCCATCCGCAAGAGAAGTTTTTCAGGTCCGAAAGGGTACAGGTTCGCAAAACTATTTTTCCCCCGCGATGACATAGTCATGATGGTTCGCGAGAGCGACCTGGCTGAAACTATTCGAAAACCGATAGAGGAGTCAGAGGCCCGCGGAGTGCTGGAGCATATTGGTAACTGGAGTGAATCGGTAAGTGGTTCATGGAAAGTACGAGCC